>ENA-OWLR01000083-OWLR01000083.1-metagenome-genome-assembly--contig:-NODE-83-length-26254-cov-9.252147_pt1 | contig 26254 bp, 29 predicted proteins | sample MGYA00245352_ERZ651110 | MGnify/ENA primary metagenome ERZ651110 (study PRJEB26857, sample SAMEA4031765) | metagenome | biome: human; feature: oral; material: saliva | place: Philippines | collected 2014 | study... | reverse complement strand
TTTTCATATCTGTAACCACTACTGGTTTTGTCATTACTGTTTCCATATCTGTATGATGTTTATGTTTTTATTTTTCTCTCCCCCTTAGTAAGGAGGAGAGGTTTGTTTTTAATTGTATGGTGTCCGAACCATCGTATCGAAGAGTTGTTGTAAATCCCACAAGAGCTCTGGATAACCATCTGGGAACGACCTGTTGTAATTTCTCATTCTTTCGAGGAGTTCCCGTTCTTCGGGTGTAACCTCCATCATTTCTTTTTTCTGTTTCATATACTCATTGTTTTCTTTTGACAACACAAAGGTACTACAAATATTTGTAGTATGCAAATATTTACTATAAAAAATCGTAGTAATATTAAATATTTAACATTTAAAAAGCCATGATGATTCCTGAATCACCATGGCTACAAAGTTCTAAGACTTTTTACACCTTAACGAACTTGATAACTATTGATAACCACTTCAAGCATCTCAGAAATGGAAATACTTGAAATAAAAGAGCCGTAACAGCTCGGAAACTGCTACGGCTACAAAGAAACGAGCCTCGTGTTTTATTTTTCAACGGTCACGAAACCGTTGCGAATTAGGTCGGTAAGGAAAGCATCAGGGCTGTCAGTGGAAACAAGATAGCCCTCGAGTTCCTGTAAGCGGTGGGCAAAGCGCACCATATATTCTTCGTCTGTGCCCTTGCTATCGAAGCGACTGCCTGTGTGAAGTTGGTGGAGGAAGTCAGCTGGAGAGGTGGCGACGATTTTGTCGCCATCCTTCAGCCTGTAGGTTGTTAACATGCTGCTAATTTTTTAGTTCTCAATCTGAAGTATAACTTTTCGCTTTCGGTAAGGAAAGGAACGTTCTGAAGGGTGGTGTTGTTTTGCACCTTGCCTTGCTTTGCAAAGGTAATCATTTTTGCGAGAAAATGAATCCAAGCAGACATCTTTGTGAAGTTCGTTGAACCTCCGTGCTGACGAAACTCAACCGTGCGGTGGCGTACGTAGGCTTCGAGGTTGATTTTGTGATAGCGGTTGTAATCAAAAGCTGCTCTGAGTTCGCCAATATTAGAAGCTCGGTTGATAGTTGCTTCAGAAATGGAGGTAAGATTCTGACAGTAGCGGTTGTCGCGTCTGCTTTGTGGCATGAAGTTGTCAATTACCTTCTCAAGGCGTTTGTAAGTAATTATAAGGTTCTTCCAAGTCTGAAGGTCGAATTCAGCAGCGTCCATGTGGACGTGAAGTCCGCAAGAGTCGTTAACCTTAGCGTTGCAGAGGTCGAGGACCCAGCAGACTTTTTCAAGTTCCTCAATTCCTTGCTCTCCGTGGAGGATTGGGCTAACAAGTTCGAAGGTGTCGTTGCCTGAAAGGCTGCTGTCTGTCACCAGCTTCCAATGGTCAGCGTGGTCCGTGTGGTTGTAGCCTTCAACCTGTACTCTGATGCCTGCTGCGTTAAGTTCTCTTGCAAGGCGTTCACGTGTGCAGTTGTAAGCTTCAATTTCGATGCCGAAGTTTCGGTTGAATGTATAGTCGAGTTGTGGAAGAACTGTCGCTGCTGCTTGTGCTGCACCCTGTGCCATTCCCTGCATCATTCGCTTGTAGACGTTCTGTACAAATCCGTAGTTTCCGTTAGCTACAAGGTCAGCTACCTGTCTGCGTGTAAGTCCGAGGGAGAGGAGCTTCTGAATCTTTGAAGTCTTTGTTCCGTTCTCGTTAAGAATGCTTTGAATTTGCTCGTTCATAATCTTTATTTTTTGAATGTTCTTTGTTTCTAATTGTACTGCTAAGGTAACACTATAATGAGGAACGTGCAAGTACTACAGCCTTTATAATCAGCAGTTTAGTAGTAATTATCTACTGCTAAATTATGATATAAAAAGAGGCCAGCGCATCACTGCGCCAGCCCCGTCATCGTAAACAATCTAAGAAACCTAATTAACTAAAAAACATTATGAAAACATTCACTTAATAAGTTGAAGAAACCGTGCATAGGTAAGTTGTGTATGTGGGTTACGACTGACAACGTCCATACGTACCTGCTTACATCCGAAGCGGAAGAATAGGAATCGCTTAGGAACTCGGTGAACAATGATATCGAGAGTGTCGACCGAGGTTATTGAGCCGTGAAATATTGAGTCTGTTATAGTTCCAGATAAAGAGACCCACGGATCATTCCATGAGAGCTGAAGCTGCCGTGATGGCAAAAGAGTAGTCAGAGATCTTGTAACTGTATCTCGGACGGTATCGTGGACTATTGTCCGAAACACTCTCGTCTTAAACTCCACAGAAGTTGTTGCTGCTGCTGTCGCTGCTTCAGTAATACGAGAAGTCTTTATTCCTGCTGCCTTAGCCACTTGTAGTAGTGTATCTCCACTCTGACGGAACTCTGACGAGCGGAGCGTCAACGCTGGAACTGAAGCCTGACTAAGCCCTGTATTCGTCTGTTTGATTTCTACAGCTCCATTGCGAAGGAGAATATTCTGGTTCTCCTTCAATCGGTCTCGATCAGCCTTCATGTTGCGGTATGCGATAAAGGCGAACAGGGCGAGACCAGCAGACACCAGCATAAGAGCGAATGTAAGGATCTGTAGTTTAAACCTGATCTGACTGAACATAGGCTACTGACAAATAGTACGTACTATCTTTATCATCTGTAACATCTGCTGCTGGTAGGCAGGAGATGTCGCATACTTGCACCCCTTGTTGTCGCAGATGCGACGAACGAATTCTTCTGCATTTTTACGATAGGGCCAGGCGTCAGAATAGCAAGGTTTCTGCAAAATGCGTGTATGCTCACGAAGACACTCTTCAAGGGAGTCGAAGTCTTTGAAAAGCCGATAAACGGTGTAGTACCATCTATCTCCAGTTTTGCTCTTCACTACAGAAACCACCTTCTCGGGTGCCGGAAACGTGCGAGTAGGAGTATTAAAGTATTCGTGAGTGAGCGTGAGAACCGTATGCCCTTTCCAGTTACTCCCTCGGGTTATTCCGAAGAGATTGAACTTGCCTATACGTGATTTGCCCCATCCACTCTCGAGGATAGCTTGTGCTGTGACGAATTCGGGGGCGATATCAGTAGCCCTCTTAGCTGCTGCATAGATATTGCGTGCAAAGGCGCATTGTGCTTCTGTTGCCATGATTAGTCGTTTTTTATATATTCGCCTTTATCGTTGAAGTCCTTCAGCCGACGGACGAATGAGGTTGGAAATATAGGATAAATGGCTTGAATGTTCTCAACACAGGAGAAGCATTCTCGGACCATCATGAATACACAGATATAGGTTCCTATCCAATGAGTAGCTCCAACTACGCTGCCATTTACTTTGAAATTGGCAAGAATGTTCGAGAGGATCAGCAACAGGATGTAGATGATGATCTTCTTACTGAACTTACTCCAGAACGCCTCACTGGAGGCATCTTTATGGAGTAAATGTTTCCACACACTAAGAATAGTATCGATGATGACAGCGACACTAATCCATACTGCGAATTCCCAGTCCTGGTAGAGGAACTGAGAGACGTTGACCACAACGGAGAGTGGTAGAGAGACGATTGATATCATTGGTAGATTTTTCATTGTTTGTCCTATTTTAAATATGAAACAAAATTAGCTTATTGCATTTTGTTAACAAAGGACCGACTAAGGCGGTGAGTGGAGAGCGTGTCTGGAGCAACACAAGAGAGCATCAGTGTCCATCCGACGGAGGACAGTTCTGTAGCGACGAAAGGAATGAACTCCGCTTTATCGAGCTCGCCACGAGATACCCAGTCAACATTGCCCTCTTCTGCATCAGCTATCATCCACGCATGAATCTCGGAGAGCAGGCGAAGTGTATTATCAGAGGCAAGCATGTATTCAGCAGCATCAGCACGATTCGTCATCTTGTTAGCCACAGTGATAGCGATGCGTTGTGTAACCTGATAGGAGTTGCGCCCATCTGCTGACATGTTCAGTTCGCCATAATCAACGAACAGGAAGGAGCCTACCAGCTTATCGATGCGCTGCTTCAGCTCATCGAAAGACTGCCCGTATATGTAGTTGCGGATCTCGGGAATGCGCGACATATAGGGAAGATGATCAAGAGAGGCTGACAGTTCGTTGTAACCAGGGAAATCACTCGATCCATTCGTAAGTATAGCACGGATACCCTCCTTGGAAGGGTATTGCGCAAAGTAGAGAAATTGGTCCTTTATCATCTTGAAAAAATAGAGTTTTAATAGAGGCTATTGAAAGCCGTTGATCTGACTCATATGTGTCAGAACCGTGAATTATATGTGTTATATAATCTTATTAACAACTGCGATAGGCAGCCCCACCTCCTCACTGATTTTTGCCTTATCCCATCCAAAGCCCTTCATGTCCTTAACTGCATCGATAGTTTTTTTGCGCAGCACCTTCAGATAGGTGAGTACGTTCATCTGCTCTATCTGTTTTGCGTTGCCAAGTCCCTCCTTGGAGAGGTCGTAAAGCGCATCAGAAGCGTCAGTAGTGATAGGCTGCTTGGGTTTATGAGTGAACTTAGATAGTAGGGAGAATGAAGTCTTGCTGAATAGATAGTTATTGAATGCTTGGAAGTTAAACGAGATAGCCGTGAGTGTTTCGATGGGTAATTGAGCGAACACCTTAGCTAATTCGTGTGCACGTTCAGAATGGTACTCTTTCTCTGGATAATAGAGAATAGCAGCGAGCAGGGGCAGTGATTCCTCTCCTCGTTCGATGAGTTCCTGTGCTTCGATGTACTGAAGGGCAGTAAGCGAGCAGGTGAGCATTCCGTATCCTGTCTCAATCCGATAGCCTGAATAGGTACGCTCACCAATCCGAACAAAAGGGATGAGCTGCGCACAGAAGCAGAGGTCGACTACATACTGATAGTCGAGCCTGCGCAGCACACGTGCAAGCGGAATATTCAAGCGATAAGGATCTACACGACGGCACAACTCGTAAGTACCCTCATCAACACCATCCAGCACGCTATTGTTATCAGGGTAGTTAATATGAAACATGAACGTGAGCTGCTCGGAGATTGCTACGAGGTTCGCAATCTGTTCCTCTGAATGGAACTTACGCTTATCCCATCCCATGATATCGCATAGCCAGTTAATCCGAACCTCTCCAGCGGACAGTTCCCCTGCTGCCATACGAAGGAAGTCGCCCACAAGGCGGATGTACTGGCGGTCATTCATAGCATCCCAACGGTTAGGAATGCTATGAGTCTCACCTTTATATATTAGTTCAATATTCTTCATCATGGCAACATTATAATATTATCATCAGGGTTATTATACGCTGAATTAGAACAGAAGTCTACTGAAGCATCTGTGGAGAGCAGCGTATCTGCATTCGAGATAAGATCCTCTGCTTCGAGGTCGAGCCGATCAGCAAGAGCAAGCGCAGCGTCGTGTTCGTCCTTACCTGTCCGTGAAGCGTGACTATCATCGAAGAGATTACGGATAGTTGGAGGAAACTCCAATATATCGAAGCGACGGAGCGACTTAGCAACGGTCTTCTTGAGCAGGGCAAGCGTCAATATCGGCTCTACACGCTCACGGTTCTCGGACGTGAGTCTATCGTAGTAAGCTGACAGACGTTCGTCGAGCGTTTCCTTCTGTAATGGGAGAATACGGAAGAAGAAGAAGTAGGAGAGATCTATTGGATAGATGGAGTCGAATGCTTCGGTGGTCTTTATCTTACAACTGTCTATAATCTTATAATATCGTGATTTTCGCCACAAAGCAGCAGGAGAGGTGGCTTTTTCGCTCGTAATCTCGGTAGACATCAAGCGTTGGATGACAGAATCCATCGCATTGTAGTAATTATCCATATACGCACGCTTCATTCCTTCCACCTCGTACTTATATACGTCGACATGGTTCTTTCGGCGGTTGATACTGTCGAAGATCAACTGTGAGGCCATTGTCATGTTTGCTACAGCAGAGCGCAGGGGTTCTGTGAGCGTTTCGTCGGAACTGCTGATAATTGCATCGAACACCTCTGCGGTGATGATGGTTTCAACACGCTTGCGAGCAGTAATGCCTGACGAAAGCAGGTCGTTCAGGTCCATATTCGTTTCCACACCTGGTGCGTACTTGCTGAACGAACCAAAATCCTTGAAAATATCTACTAATACATTCTTCATGACTGCTGCTGATTTAATCTGTCTTTCGGTGCGATGTCTTCCTGTCGTTGAGGAACCTCACGATAGAAGCCTATACGATAACCCTGCTTATAGAGGTCTGGGAAGTTCAATCTGAGAGCGAGATTGAACGGTTCTGCACATATTTCATCCTCTGGTGTGAGCGACATTATATATATAAGGTAGTTGTAGTAAGCGTCAGAACCCGACTTACTGATAACACCATCCTTGCTAACTGCTGTGATAGATGCATCCAAACCAACGCTTGACAGTAAGGCTTCTTCAGCTCGCTTATCGTACGCAATCAAAGATTCGATATATTCCTTATATTTAAGGTCTATAGTCTCGATTCTCCACTGCTGCTCGTTGCCAGAACTGTCCATAAACGAAATAGAAGAGTAAGCCTTGCCTTGGTTATCAGCACCACTCAGATAGTCGCCTATCTTGCGAAGTTCCAATCGCATATACTCTACAAGTAGCGATTCACGGTATTCAGTTCCGATGTTGATACCGTTATACTTAACTAACTCCTGCTTCTTAGAATTGCGAATCTTATTCTCCTCGCATAGCTTCATTAGCTGATTGCGTTTACTGGATACCCACGCATTCGGAATGATGATGTGTATCTTCGCTGCAAGGGAATTACGCAAGAAGGAATTAATGTAGGAGGCGGTCTTGTTGCTACCTTGAATATATGGACGTGCGCCCTGGTGGGTTTCGTTCACACCGTAGAACTCATCGACTGATTTCTCACGGTGGTGTGACACGGCAGCGAAGAGATAGTTGTCAACTTCTGACAATGCGAACTTAGGGTATATCTTGTAATTGCCTAATCCGTATGTCCACCGTCCTACAGCTACGTTATTGAAGTCACTATAATTAATCTGATCGTATGCCACATCCTTACGAGTGGTAGCAAGACGGCAGTGCTTATTCTCCAAGGGTTCCAATCCAGCCACGGGTGGCATACCAATACGCTTACCACGTGAGAACCTCCACTTAACGAAGTAATCACCAAACCAATAGTAGTTCTTGATACAGGTCTTAGCGAACTCCTGTGCGGATGTTTCCATCCCACGCTCTTGCCATGAGTTCATCCACTCATCCCACGCTGGTAGTGCGGTGTACTCACGTCGTAGCTTACCACCTTCTACTGTCTGTATATAGGCGCAAGGTCCGTTACCATACAGCATCTTAATCTCTTTGCTATACAAGCGAGGCAGCAGGCGGTTCTGCTTAATCTCCATCGTTACCTCTTCGCACAGTGCGTTGTTCATACCACGCATACATACTTGGTATCCATTCACACTCATCCACTGGTGTTCATGTAGGCAAGTCTGCTGCCCCTGTGGTACGAGTAGACCTGGACTTGTCGACAACTCTCTTCCTTCTCCAATCTGAAAGGAGAAGGTGTTGCCGTCCATGACGTAGAGTCCAGCGTTGCCGTGCAGTTCAATACTATCTGTCATAACCAATTTATCTTATGTAGTTTATATCCATCCTGTGGGAATCCCATGTACCTGATGAGGATGCGATAACACATCTTTGGGTTTCCCTCTTGATCCTCGAAGAGAAAGTAGTTCTCGGAGTCGACTTTGAAACACTCCTCTGGTAGTTGAGTGCGGTACTTGCAATGTTCCTTAACAACCATTTGCTCGCCTGCCATACCCTGTGAGCGAGAGTAGGGGAAGAAGCAGATAGTGAAGTCACCTTGTGGTACTCTGCTTATCTCCCTTGCCCATTGCATTGCGTCAATGCCGTTCAATTCAATTGTCTTCTCCATTACTTGCGAAATTACTTAAAATCGCTGTGGGAACAAAGGACGATTTTCACCCCTCTCTGTCATATTTCCCAACTTTTGGAACGTTGCACCTCTTTTCCTCGATTCAGCGGTGCGTGGTGATTTCCGTCGTTCGTTTAATTTTGTTTTTCGTTTTCAAAACGCAAACAGCTGAAACACAACAAAGTACGTTTTTGACCGATGTAAATAGCCCCCGTTATTGTCGATTTTTAGACACTTTTTATATTACGTTCGCTACAATATTAGCCGTTAAATAGTGAGATTTTCGGGCAAATCATCGGGATAACTGCTTAATTCTTTCTTGATTAGGTCGGAATAAAGACCATATAAAAGGTAAATCATTGCACTTGGAAGCTGCGTTGTTAATCCTGGTCTTCGCTTGAGTTCCTCCTTCTTCTCTGATGCTTTATCGAGTTCTATTTTGCCATTTGTTTTCTTCAATGGACTGATAAGGATAGCACTGCAAAGGTTTGGGCATTCATTTTCATCAACACGCACCTTAGGAAGTGAAGGAATCTTCTCACCAAAGAGCAACTGACAAAGGCGGAACTGCTGCCAGTGGTAAATGGTCGGTGCACCGTCGTTGTAAAGGATAACTGAAAATCCGTAACTCTCTAAGGCTGCCTTCATCGTTAGTGAGTCAGTAGTTATCTGCTCTAATTCCTCACGTGTCTTGTTACCAGCACGGTCAGGATAAAGGTGTATTACCTTATTTACCGCATCAGTACCAAAGAATGAATACACCTGCTGCGCAAGGTTCTGCTGGTCGTCTGGTATGTACGCCCAAAACTCTTTGATGATGTCGAAGCGACTACCATAGTCTTTCTTCTGTCCAACGATGAGCGATTGAAAGTTTCCAGGGTCGTAACCAATGTAGAGCGGTTCACGCTTATCGTAGTGTCGAAGATAGCGAGCCGTGAGCGTGAAGTGGTCCTTGAGGTTCAATTTCAAAATCTGGTCATAGATATAACTATCTTTGAACTGGTGTCGCTCGTGGTCGTAGGTGGTGAAGAACTTGTTAGTCACCTCCTTGTGTCGAATAGCACAGATAGCCGTCAGGAACTCATCCATGTCGAGCGTGTCGAGCTGTGTCTTGAAGAATTTAGGACCCAAAATGTCCTTATTACAAAACGATGAAGCACGGATATAGTAGATTGCATTCCTTCGCATATCTGCCAAACGTGGTTTCCATCGGGCAACAAAGGCATTAAGGCGTTCATTTTCAAGTCTAATTTTCTCCATTGTGACTGGATTCTTCGTGTTGCGAAGTTCCTGCTGAAGCATAAACTGCTTATAGAGCGACTGATTGATAGCGAGCGACACACTGGCTATCTCCTCGATGAGCTGTCGGTCCATCTTATTTTCGTATTCCTCAAACCAATCATCTTCACCAAGGTCGACACGTGCGGTATCACTCACACCTGTCACTCCTTCATAGTAAGCAGAGCGACGGATGTCAGCTGAACCACCACGAAGGGAAGGGAAAAGGCGTGACTTTAGTTTCTCACCGCTATTATGCTTCATCTCCTCGACGAAAGCATGCACAGCATTACGACCTGCGACACTCTCAGGCTGATCAGAAGAAACCAACTGGAGGTGTGCACCATTGCGAAAGATGACCGAGTGTTTAGCGTAGGCAATAGGGTAGCGTGGTCGACGGAAGTGTGAAGGTAGCTTTGCTTCGCCCACCACATAGTCGATACCATACTCCAACATTGCTCGCTGCTTGCCATTCACGATGACAGGACGTGAGAACGAGGCTTGAATGTTAGGCCAGACGTTCGTCATCAGCGCGACGTAAGTCTTATGCACAAGGAACGAAAGTTCACCAGGCATATCATTTGTTACACGGATAAGACGAGGAACGATAACACCCTCCGTCTTACCCGTTGCACGAGCCCATTCTGCATAGAGCATATTCGGGTCGATAATATTCGCTAACAGCTGAACACGATTCATGTAATAGTGTTCGAAGTCGACTGTTGGCTGTTCGTTGTTTTGTGTCGTTAGTTCGTCAGTCATTTGGAATCTCCTCTACTATTTCAGCGTCTTGTATGTCAGCATCACGCAGCAGTCGCTTCTTCTCCTTCTGCTCGATAGGCAGCGAGTCGATAAGCGTAACATAAAAGCCTTGATTGTGCTTCGCTGCAATGTCCTTGAGACTCTTCTTTGAGAAGCCAAGTTCCTCAGGGGTTAGCTCTGGTGAAATCAAGAAGAGAACTCCTAAGTCTCTATCTGCTTCTGCAATTTCGGAAGATCTGCGACGACACTCAAGAGCAGCATCATAACACGACTTCATACCTTTATAGTCACGATTAAGAGCGCAGACCTGAGCAAGATCTTCATATTTGTTTGCAAAATTGCTTTCCCAAACCTTTATAGGGACATTGCAATCAACTTGGAAATAGTTAATTGCCTGATAGATTCTCGCCATACAAGTGCGTTCTTCTATCTTTATTCGCTGCTCAGCGTTAATACGAAGCTTCAGTATCTTAGCTGCTCTCGTAATATTACGCTCGTGTTCGAATATTTCTGCAGACCATTGTAGCTGTTGCAAGAATAGCTTAACATCTTGAGGTATGCTGTCACAATCTCCATTCGTCAAGAATGCAGATATAAGGTCAGGGTGGATGGAGTCTAACTTCTCAATTTCACTTTTCATATTCCAAAGAGTTTCATACGTAGATCTTTCTCTGCACGCTCATTCTTACGCTCCTCAAGCAAAGTAATAGAGTCTTTATCTCCTTTCTCTGCTTTTTTAGCAAGTTCAGCGTCTATGTTATATTCTCCAAGTGCGATACCTTGCTGGTAAGCTTCGAAATAAATATCACCAGGAAGAGTTATGCGATATAGCAATGCTTCTCGCTTGTTTTTTTTTAAGCCAAGTAATTGACAAATACGTTCGGGCGCGTAGTTTAACGCTCCGAACGTTCTGATTTGATTTACATACTCATCTGAAAGAATTTCTTTTTCCATTAATTCTGACATAGAATTATTTTTTTGCTATCATCTTCAGAGAAGACTACGCCCTCTCTTTCTAACAGTATAGGCTGCTGAGGGAACATTGACATGAACCTTCGTACAGTTGCCGATACATATTTAGGATCGATTTCCATTCCATACCCGATACGGTCGGTTTGCTGACACGCCATAATGGTTGAACCTGATCCAGAAAAAACATCGACAACAATATCACCATTCTTCGTGCTATTAGTAATGGGGTATGCCATCAGCGCAATAGGCTTCATAGTCGGATGGATTCTGTTAGCTTTTGGTTTATCAAAATTCCAAATGGTAGTCTGCTTCCTGTCGGAGTTCCAAAAGTGAGCAGCACCTGGTTTCCAACCATACAAGCAGGGCTCGTGTTGCCACTGATAATCTTGTCGACCCATTACAAGAGAATCCTTAACCCAGATGCAGCACTGTGCTATTTTGAAGCCTGCTTCTCGGATAGCTCTACGGAAATTCTCACCTTCCGAGTCTGCGTGGAAAACGTAAAAAGAACCGCCAGCCTTGACAATGGAAAACATAACGTTAAATACAGACTGCAAGAAGCGAAGGAACAAGTCATTCTCCATCGAGTCATTCTGTATAGTAAGCTTACTATCTCCTCCACCTTCGTAATTGACATTATAAGGAGGATCTGTGAGAATCATATCTGCGACTCGTCCATTCATTAATGCTACGATATCGCTCTTAGACCGACAATCTCCGCACATTAATCTGTTATTTCCAAGTCTGAAAATATCTCCAGGACGAGCAAAGACTTCATCATCCTCTTGCGGAGTTGTGTCAACAACATCTTCGTGAATATCAGTTGTGTCACTCTCAGAAGCAAAGAGTTTATCTGTACCGACAGAGAAGTCGTTTTGTTTTACCTCGTAGCCAAGATTGAACTTAGCAAGATCATCACCACTAATATTATACTTAGTGAATAGGAGAGTGTCTGGGTTCTTCTGAGCAAACTCAGAATTATAAGCTGCAATTTCTTCGACAGCTTCTTTCTTATTAGAAGCTTGAATTTCCTCGTAGGGAATCTCTGGAATTTTAAAACCATAGGAGCGAAGTCCAAGAAGGGCTTTCCTTCTTTGGTGTGCATCTATAATCCAAAGCTTACCTTCAGAATCTTTCCATACTTTGAATGAATACTTGAAGCCACGAGTGATGATGAGCATCTGAAGCTTAGATAATTTGTCTGCATCAGGTTTTTTAAAGTCTTCCTGAAGTTCGATAAAAGAGTCCAGCGGGGCAGTAGGTAAACCGCCCAAATTAAAAACTTTTATACTATTTTCCATTGTAATTATTTATTTTGTTGTTCAAGAACCATTCTAAAAAGTCGCTCTTTCTCTTGATACTTTTCGAGGTTCCGCTTATCAGCCTCTCTTTTCTCTTTACGATCCTTGCGCTTTACGAACGACTTATAACGCTTGATGTTGTCGAGAACGTTCTTGTGCTGGCGGAGGAACTCGGCTGGATCAGTGCGGAGCAACTTGATGAGTTGGGCTATCTCTGAGCGTCCGAAGAGTATCGGGTGTTTACAGAGGAACTTACCAGTGTCGTTTAACGATTGCAGCTCGGCAAATGCTTGAAGATTGCGGATGCGCAGTTCTGCCATTTCTGCTACGGCTTGTGCGGTTGGCTTTGTCTCCAGCAATTCGTCGAGCTGCTTCATCTTTCGCCAAGTGTTGATGCGGTCGTTATAGATAACGGTTGCCATCTGTACGTCCGCATCTGTAAGGTTTTCCCAGTCTATTTTCGGGTACTCTTCTTCTTTTTTTTTGGAGTTGCTTTCGCCTTCTCCTTCTTAGAAGAAGCATCGTCCTTATCCTCTGAAGGGGCAGTAGGTACCTCTGATGATTGCTCTGTAGACTCGTTATCTTCAGAACCCTCTTCAGCTGATTCATCGCCACCCTCTCCTTCCGATGGGTTCTCGTCACCTTCGCCACCGTCAGCGTCTGGGCTTTCATCTCCATTGCTGTTGAGTGTTTCAGGGTCCTCGTCGCCATCTTCAGAAGAGTTATTGGCGTTGATATTCTCATTATCCTCGTCGGCTGCTTGATTAGCAAACTCACGTCGATTACGTACGATTTCGTCGTGCTCGCAATGGTCGAGAAGTAAGAAGAGTATCTCCTCGTGATTCTTCTCAGGCGAGAGGTCGAAGCGTGTGAAATCGGTAAGGTGAGGTGCTTTCTCGTGCAGCAGGGCAAGGTCGGCTTCCACTACAGTTGGACTTACCAACTTATGAAAGTGCGTTAATTTCTCTTTTGCGCTGTACATATTATAAAAGTAAAATGGTGAATAAGTCCCCTCCCGTGATGGGGAGGGGTTCGAAGTTAGGCTTCAGTTCTTGAGACCTCGACAAGTGTTGTGGTGTCAAGAACTCGGAAGGTGATTGATGCACCTGCCTTCGCTGTCCAGGTTGCGCCCTCCTCGAGAACGAAGGTAGAACCGTCAGCGATGGTGGCAGCCTTATCGGTACCAGCACCAACGAGTGTGATGAATCTACCCTTGTCGCTCTTACTGAGACCACTAACCGTAGCAATAGCAGCAGCTGCTGACGTTCCATTTGGAATCGTGTAAGTGTTACTGCCTGCTGTGATAGCTATATCTGTAGCGTCAGCGTTGATAGCAGTAGCAGCAGTGACTGCTGGATTACCAGTGTAAATCAGTGGAAGGTCTACAGAGCTGCGCTTGAAAGTAAGTGTGGTGTAACGACCATCCTTATCGTCCTTCGTCTCTGTGTTAGAGAGGATGATAGGACGCTCGAGTTCACCAACGATATACCACTCCTTCTTCTTAATGTGCTTGTATAGAGCGATAAACTTACCACCGCTGTACTCCTCAATGAAGTTATAGAGGTTCGCACGAGCTCCACCCATTACCATTACAAGTTGATTTTCGCCTGTGGTGGTGATGTCGCCCTTCTCTGTGGTACCAGTGAAGGTTGGAATATCGTGTGCCTCGAAGTAATGAGGGATCTCATTTGGTTTCAGAGGAATAGGCGCAACCTCACGATTAGCGTTAGGTTGTGGGAACTCCTTAGTGCGGTCGATTTGGTCGAGCGCTATTAAATAAACAATGTAAGAGATAGCACTACCGTGTGTATCTCTATCAGACACATCGTCGATGTGACCAAGCAATGCCATAGAGGCGAAGGTGACACCAGAGCCAGCAGCAGCACCGAGAGAGTGATCAATCAAAGCTGCTAAGAGCATGAGAACGCCAAAAACAGCAAATGTAACCATGAACATATTGCGTGACTGGCGATTTGCGGAGTTAAATCCCTTCATAGGATTATACGCACGATAGCGTTTCTGAATATTGGGCTTTTTCATTTCTATTTCTATTAATGATACTTATTGATTTAAGAAAGAAACTGAAGAGGCAAGCCGTCCCGAGCTTTTAATCCCAATGGCTCTCCTCCCAGTTCCTTAATCATTCATCTACCGTCCACCTGGTACGTTAGGTTGCAATTTTTCATTGATGGTTCGTTTGCCACCAACGCAACGTTCCATTTCACGGAACTTGCCATCGCTACCGAGTATTACCATGATGTAGTCGCCTACAGCTGTGGCGGAGAAGGCTTCGGTGATGCTGTCGAACTTACCAGACTTGTCAATCTTTGGCAACTTAGTTTTGTCACAGCACTCGATACAGTAAGCTACACCAGCCTTCGCATTTGCGATATCTGTGAAAGTAGTCTGCGTTGTGGTGCTGTCGGTGATTTGCCAGAAACCGTTGTTACCATCCACCTTGTCGGTGATAGTTGCAGCAAAGAGGTTGATGAAGATCTGCTGCCACTGATAATTATTATCGTCCATTTCCTTCTTAGTGGCGAAACGCCTACCTGTGAATGAAGCAGAAGTACCCTCCTTCCACACACTCCATGCACGAACCTGTTCCATGCTTTCCTGCATTTTAACAGAGAGCATCTCCCCTGGTACATTTTCAAGGAACTGAATATTACCTGGTTCGTGAAGCATCATGAATGGAGTCTGACCAAGATAAGGCAACCAAATGATGCGCATCGTAGTGTCTGGTACCACGCTCAATGCGCCCATAGGTCCAGCGAAGTCTGTGTCCTTACCATAGGCAGAACGAACGTTCTTAATCCACCATGCCTGATGGTTCTTGTTCAAATAAATGAAGTGGTTGTCGAGATCCATGTCCTCAGTGATTGAAGCACGAACATCAGCAATGAATTCTTGAGCAGAAGCAAGGAAAGTTGCCTGTGTATAGGTGCGATATGTACTCTCGTCGTGTGGCTTGATGTCGTACTGGTGTACATAGCGCAACAACGTGTAGAGGATACCAGTAGAAGCATTATAGAAGCTACCTGCAATACCTTGCTCTGGTGCTACATAGATACCACGTACACGGCGTTTATTTTGCTCCACCTGGGCAGCCTTAAGTGTGTTGAGTAACTGATATTCTATCATAGTCCACTTGATAGGATCAGAACCTTCCTTATTGAGATATCCGATGTACTTTCGCTCGAGTTCTTTCATTGGACCCCATTCCATTTTAATCATGGCATCATCAACATAACCCATTTGGTTTTCAATCTTCATGCCACCCTTGAATACCTCACCAGACTGGTAAGCCTGTGAAACTTCATCTAAGAAAGCATTGAAGACGAGGTCACGGTCTTGATATCCGTATGCAACTGGGAAATACTGGGTAAGGTCACGAACTTGTAGGACACGTGCGATAAGCGCATCCTGACGAAGCACGACGAACTGATTTCCAAGACCAGCATTGTCAACACCATCGTAATTGGTCGCATAAGTACCTTTTGCGAGCGCAGCTGCATCAAGCATCTTGTTCTCCTGAAGATACTGATAGCGGTTTTTAAGAGATTTTGCATAATTACGTGCAGCTTTATAAAAAGCAACACCATCCACCTCATCATCTGCTGGAGGAAGAGCTGCTGCTACACGAGGGTTGGCAGCAATTTTATTCCACCTATCCTTCATTGAGAAGAGAGAATGCTCAATACCAAAGAGGTAGTCTGCTGTGTTAGCGAAACCATTAGCACTCAGAGGAACAGTATTAACTGTTTGTGCAGGAACATCAGGTGAAGGCTTAGACCCTATAGCCTGAATGTCTGCACGCATACCCTTGATTCCATCGAGGATACCTTCAAGAGTAGCATTACTCTGCTGTGTAGAAGGCTCTGTACCGTTATTATCAGCTGCAGCTGAAGGTTCACCACCATTCAGAACAGCCTGAATAGTGTTCAGTGTCTTCTGAAATTCATCCGCCTGCTGAGCAGCCTGCTGGGCAGCTTGCTCAGATGCGATATCATCAGTAAGCGTACTCTGGTACTTTTTTTGATACTCTGCAACGAGTGAGTTAAACTCATCCTTTGTCAGGCTTTTGTCTTCGAATTTCTGCTTAAAGCCAAGAAGCTCGATGACACTCATTAATCGTTCTTTTAGATTCATAAATAACTAAAAATTAAAATAAACACATTATATATTATAAATGGCAGTCTTTAGTTGCTTTGCCTCAGTATATTCACGTCCCATCGTAGATGCTTCAGCGATTGCTTCTACCATCGTCTTACTACCATCCGTAAGACCGAGTTCCACGGCTTGAGGAGTATAGAAGGTCTCACCACGTAAGACTGGAGCATCATCAGGAAGGTCTGCAATTTTACTACGCTGTGAACGCACCTCTGATAAGAACTGTACATTCATTGGGTCGAGGATGTCTTTCACAAATTGCTCATCCTTACCTTGACGAAGATCATCGAAGACTTTGTTCTTCAAGTCAGACTTAGTAGCTTTTGCTTCTACCTTCTTAATACCGAGCTTCGCAAAGTATTCTTCGAAATCGTAGAAGCTGCACATAGTTCCGATGCAACCTACATAGTCATTCTGCGTCATAGCGTAGATACGCTGACCGTGGCATCCGATGTAATATCCAGCTGAGCAACACATCTGTTCATAAAAGGTGAGGATAGGCTTCTCGCACCTGCGTAGTGTTTCGCTTAAGCGGTCGAGGTACCACGCTTCACCACCTGGTGAATTGATGTGGAGGAAGTGACAAGAGATTTGCGGATTAGCTTCTGCTGCAAGCAGATCTGATTGCAGCTGCTTGCTTGAAAAGTAGTAATAAGAATCAGACATCACAGTACCGAACACACGGTGATAAGCAATACTGTTATCAGGCAGCTGATCATCACTGAACTCATCAGTAAGTGTAATAGGAGCGGTGTTTTCTTGATTCGTTACCTTCTGAATATCCAAGAGAGCAAGATGTGACTCAAGTTGATACCAACTATGAGTGTTAAGGTAAGCAAGCATTTCATCTTTCGTCATACCGAACGATGATTTTATCTCAGGTTTATCAGGTGCTTTACCACTAAGCGGAAAGGCCGTTAACATGGCCTGTCGAAATCCGTCAATGGTAATGAACAGAGGCTTTCCTGAGACAAGTAGAGATTGTAATTCTTTCATCAAAACTATTTTTGATGCGAATTTACTATATAATAAGGTGTAGACAAAAGACCTATAGAAGGGGGTCTGTTAGCATTTTACACTTAATTATGAGATTTGCGGAGTTCAAATTTGAAGAAATCTGAACTCGGGCAGGAATATCTGACGTACCGATACGATGAGTTTTCCTATCAGATGTCTTGATAGTGACAATAGCACTCCTTTCAATCGAGAAGGTTCTGCGAGTTTCTTCGTCGGGTAAGTCTATTACGATGGTTTTATCGCAGTTCCAATAATTACCAGCTTCATTGTCAGTAAATTGTGGAATATACGTAAAGGTATCGGCAACGAAATCATACACTTTCTTCTGCCCATCTCTGGTTGGGTTTACAAGAATCACTTGTACGGTGTTTAAAAACTCTAACATATTATATAACTTTTGAGTGACAAAAACAATAGTTGCGTATGTATTAAAAGATGTTAATACTACACAACTTTTTGATACTTACGAACCTTCTTAGGTCTTAGGCGGTTTCGGAAGCGGTAGTAATTCTTCAAGAGAGCATCCGAAGATATAGATCTCAATTGATAGCTACGGATGAATTCATAGATGACATCGAGGTTCCTGCGCTGACGTCCGAATTCTTCATTCTCCAACAGCACACGGTGGAGCTCGAAGTTAAACATCCGTCGTATCTGGGATTCTATCTCCTTAGCAGCTGCTGGAGAGAGATAGTTGTAATAAGCAGGATCTTTCCAAGGACTGGATATGACTCCAGATCTGCGAGAAGGTAGGTGGATGCGAAGATTGCCGTCAATTACATCAGGTTGATTAATGCGCTGCTTGGACATATTCTCCCACACACAGAAGTATAAGTCTGTAGTGTTAGGAATCTTTACTCCACCTGTCGTAGCGTCCTTCCTGTATTTTGCGCAGATATACTCTGCGAGATACTGTTCAATTTGAATTGTGACAACTCGTTTCGTTGCCCATTTTTTTTGCTCCATATCTTTTTTCGGTTTTTAGCTTCCTACCGTCCTACATTCCTACAAATTTAGACTTAATTAACGCAAAGTTACAGATTATCAATAAGATAACAAAATTTTATCACTCAAAAGTTTTATTATTTCACCCTGTTTTGTCGTCCTACAATCCTACAAAAACACATATTTTGTAGGACGACGAATCCAAAACAGAGAAAAACACGAAAAATCCTATTTCCTACAACGTCCTACAATCCTACAAATAAACAATTAAATCCTATTTCCTATAATAATAATATAACTATTTGATTTATAGGTATATATGTATATTATAGGTTTGAAAAGAAAAACGATTTGTAGGATTGTAGGATTGTAGGATGAGGTTTTTCTGAAAATTTATTTTCAAAAGTCATGTTTTCGAGGTTTCTTCCGAAAATTGGGGGTGTGGGGGATTTTCCGTCAGCTTTAGCCGTTTAAAATGTAAGAAAGAATGTGAGTTAGATAGATAGAAAATGAGCCGTGCCTATTCATCCGAACTGGCACGGCTCCAAGAGATAAGAATGATACCTTCATTAAAAAGGTTCTGCACTTTCGCCTGATGGCTCAAAAGGCAAGTCTTGCGAAAGCGGTTTTTTCAGTGGTTCTTCAGTTGTGTTAGTTACCTTGGTCTCGGCAGACTTGCAGTCTTTGTTATCGTCTTCAGAAAAGTCTCTCCTGAAGTCTATATTATAGGACTCAACAAATTTTTCGTAATCTATAATGATAGCACTTGTAGAAGTGCTCTTTTGCTTGCGTAGCTTAACCATGCTTCCATCACGAAGGTCTGCATCGTCTACAGTTTCCTCCCATGTGAACCGTCTTGAAGAGACTGTTCCAATATAAGAGGAGTGGCTGCGCAGGTTCTGCTCTATAGTAGAGAGTGTACTGTTCTCATTGTTATATCCGCTTCTATCGAATATGCTGAACACCGCACTCAAGCGAAGGAACATGACATTCGTACCTGCTTCGAAGGTGAAGGTCTTAGAGTCTCCACGGGAGTCTTTGCCCGTAACCTTCTTGGGCTGCTCGATGAGAAACTCACGACCTTCAAGGATATTCCTTGTATCAATCATGTTGTTCATTGCGGTGAAGAACATTGCGAGCTTATCCGTACTGCGAATGAGTGACAACTGGAATTGTACCTTCTCTTGAACAATCTTGAAGAACTCATCGTAGGTGAACGGTAGGTGAAGGTTAGAATATCGCTCGATTAGTTTGACAGTTCCCAAGAAGAGGGATGCTGTCTTCATCAATCGGTCCATCTCACCAGAGTTGATGAGGTCTTGCTTTAGTTCGTTATACGCTTCTTGCTTAAGGCTTCTGAAATGGTCCATGAACATGGGGCGAAGCTCCAGGATCTGAAGGAGCACGTTTGAAAGCCCTATTTTATTCGGATCTTCAATCGTCTTCAGCTCATCGAAGATGCGCACCTCTTCTGGAGTGCGGTTACGAGGCTTAGGGACCTCGCAGACAATGACACGACTCATAAGCGCGTTATCATCACGCTGTGGCGTCTCTTGTCCACAGATGATAACAGGGGCAAACACCTTGTCGTTTTCAATCTCTCGTCCAGAGGTTCCTTTTCTCTTTTGTTTACCGTCACCGTCATATACGATACCTTTCAGAGCTTGGAATTTGGTGTCGCTGATGTCCTTGTTGTTGTATTCGTCAAGTACAACAGGGACGTCCTTAAAAGTTCCCATGATGGTCGACATTGCAGCATCGGTACCAGTGTTAAGGTTGAAGATAGGTATATTAGGAGAAATGAACAGTGAGCGGATAGATATCGCTATCTGTGTCTTACCTGATGACATCGGCCCCATGAAGAAGGGAGCAGTAAAGAGTCTATCGATGCAGTGGATGTTACTTCTGAAGGCACACATAATTGCGAAAACTAAAGCCCACTTACCATTGTCGTTAATCTTATATACCTGGTCCATTAACGAAGCCCACTTTTCGAAGCTGACCTTCTTCTCGGCTGGGACCTCCTTGTATACAAGCTGACTGATGAGCTCGTACTTATCTGATTGCTTACCGCTTCCTGCGTAGATGGTAGAGAAAGCAGGGAGGTAGTAGTTGTTCTTGTTATGGGAAACCACACCCAGTTCGTTAACTGGGTCGAACACCCACTGACCGTCGACGTTGTGAAAGATACCATTGGCAAAGGCAAAGAACTGTTCATCTGTCTTTCTACTCATACCTTCGCTCTGCTGATTACCGTAGGTCTTTACCTCCGAACACATTACGAAGTGGCGACTCATATATGTTTTAATCGCCTTCCATTGCCACTCTTCACCATTGAAGTTCACAGCTTCGTAATTGATTAAGACCTCTTCGATAGAAGACATCTTCAGCATAGCTTTAGAAGGTATCTCTATATATATAGGTGTCTCGTAATATCTACGATTGATACGCAGCACACGCTTATTCTGTTCGAAATCATCTGAAAAGATATGGAGCAAAGGTGTCATGAAGAAGTCCGCAACTTGTGTCATACCATTACCATTCTTGTTGCGGAACATGTAGCACACTGGCTCGCTCTTTTTGTTAAGTCGTGGATAATACCCACTCTCTTTCCACATTCTCTTGTATTCTTCGTTCTCTTGTACATAGTCTGGAGGTTCATTTACATCGAATTCTTCATCATCGAGGTTGTCTGCTTGCATGCTAACCTTCATCGCAGACTTTCGCTTGAGAACGAATGGTTTTCTTATCTCGTCAAACTGACCCTTAGTTAGTTTGAGCAAAGAACAGTAATGATTTCTGTTTATAGTGATGACAGTATCGTCAGCGTAGGATGTTAGTTCGATACAACGTGATACAAGAGGAACTCGATCTCCATTGAAGTTTTCGAAGAACTTACCGTGCAATGCTATGTAATAATCAAGGAACGAACCTGTACTATCGCTGAAGGTCATCTCTATCTTGATGCCTGCACGATACATCTCTGCAAGTGTATGCAGGTAATTGTTTTCGTCGCCATCATCAGTAATATCACAACCAGTCTCAGAGGAGACAAAATAGCAGTAGACACGTCGTAATTCTTGAATATCATTCGTTGATGGGCGTCCAGATACATATATGATAGGTTCTTCTCCATACCCATCGAGGAAATCTTGCATTACAGAGGTGATGATTGCAGGACGGTCACTTTCAAGATTCTCTTTCAACGCATCGATACCGAAGATGCCAGTCTGTGTGTTTGTCTGCACAGCTGACTCTTTCAGTTTGTTACGAATATTTCGTACCTTATTATCAATTATACCGATTTTGCTTCTAAAGTCTTCTGTAATCGTCTTGATATATTCGAGGCGGAGAACGGGGTCTTGCACACACGCTACGAGGGTACAGATGGAATTCAAGCAGTCTGTTATAACAGTTTCGTCCTTGCAGCCTCGTGGGAGGAGCATGCGCTTGAATGCCTTTGGGAACGGTTCTGTTAAGTCCTTCAGTTTTTTACTTGTGAGGCTGCCATTTGCTTTTGCGAACTCGTCTGGGTCCATGCCTTTCTCGAGGCGGATGCAACGCACCTTTGCCCCAGCTTTCAAAAGCAGCTCACAGTTTTTTAACGAAGCCTTGACACCAGCAGGGTCTGCATCGTAAATCATGATGATATCATCGGTGAAGCGTAGCAGTAGCTTCACCTGGTCATCGGTGAAGGCCGTACCGCTTCCACCTACGACATTCTCGACACCTACCTTATGCAGAGACATTACGTCAAACTGACCTTCGACAAGATAGGCGAAGCCTGTCTTTCCTATACTCTTGCGTGCCTGGTATAATCCGAAGATGTGCTTACCTTTCGTGAATAGAGGCGTTTCGCCTGTGTTTACATACTTACCAGTCTTATCGTTTGGAGTCACGATTCGACCGGAGAATCCTATGATATGACCTTGCATGTCGTAGAAAGGAAACATTAAGCGGTCACGGAACCTGTCGTATAAGCGACCTTCGCTATTTCCCAGTACATCTACCTCTTGTAATAGTTCTTGTGAATAACCTGCTCTTGACAGCTCTGCAAGAGCGAGGTTACCTATAGGAGCATAACCAACACCGAAGTCGGTCAACGCTTTGTCAGAAAGACTATACCCACGTGATGCAAGGAAACTCTCTGCTTGCCCAAGATTCTTCTGAAAGAACTTTGCAGCAGCATCTATTGCGATACGCTGCGCTTCCTTTCTCTTGTAGGCAGCTTCTTCCTCTGGCGTGAGTTCTTTGGTAGGGAACTCGATGCCTGCTTGATTTGCACACCATCTGAGTGCTTCCATGAAGCTAATGTTCAGATGATTCTGAACAAAGGAGATGACATCTCCACTTGCTCCACATACGAAACAGTGATAAGTCTGTCTTGATGGGCTGACCACCATTGAAGGAGAGTGGTCATCATGAAAGGGGCATACACCCTTATAGTTCGCACCTGTCTTGTGCAGGTGTGTAAAAGTCTCTATTACATTTACTATGTTCAGAGATGATTTAACCTTTTCAATGAAATTCTTATCTATCATATTTCTTATCCCTTATTTTCTTCGAATAAATCTAATTGACGCGAGTCGAATGCCTCCTGGATGGTGACCCCTAAATAATCTGCCACAGCAGCATATTCCTTACCAGTTATAGGCTTTCGTCCATAGTATAAGTCCCACCAGCGACGCTGATTAATTCCTGTCTCTGAGTAAAATGCCCTTGTGGGAGTAAAGTCTTCAGGGTGGCGGAATTTTAGCTTCAACATTTCCATAAGTATATTGCGTTTGACCTGCAATCCAACTGTAAGGCGGTTTCGTAAAACAAATAGGCGAACGGACATGGCACTTCTGTTCAAATCTCTCCCCATTTGTTCAAATGACAGCTTGCCAAGATTGTTCTTGACAAAGGTAGCATCTTCTTCTGTCCACCGTTTATTAGTAGCTTTCATAATTTTACGACTTTTAGTTAGAATATTTCTTCGAAAGATTAATTTATTAATTTAATCTTATACCTATCATAAAAAAGCTCAACAGCCCAATTGGGTATGTCTGATTTGAATATCACAGAATTATCACTTTTATGATCTTCCATGTAATTTTCAAGTTTAGCCACATATTTTTTTATTAACTCGCAAAAATCAGCATCGGGAATTTCTCCCCCTTGCAGTCTGAATTTTTCTTTTATATATTGTAAATCCGAAAGGAAAGACTTGTTATAAACAAGAGATTCGTTATTACCATGTACGTATACAACTGCAAGAATTCTCGCACATGTATCCATACTTATTGCTGGGATATTCGCCGACATGCACGTTTTATTCCATAAGTCTCTTAACGTTTCCATTTTTTCACCTTTAATTGTCCGTGTTTCCTATACAATGCGTTGTACTCGCTATCACACAAAATAGTATCATAAATTTGCTCGTACGTAAAGTTAGGCATCGCATCCGTTATTTGCGGAATCGTTAAGTCCGCCTTAATAAGAGAAACAACCTTATCTCTATCTAATTCGACAATAGCATAATCACCATCCTTATAAGTAGGAACTCTTTTACGTCCTCGTTCTTTATCTTCAGATTTTGCCCAATCTGACTTATATTTCCACATCTTAGAATATCCCCACCGTTGGATAAGCCGTGAGACGGTATTCCTATCACATCCAATAACAGCAGCTATCTGACGTGGTCTCATCTGCCATTCAACCATCTGCTTTAGCTTGTCTTTCCACGCTCCAAACTTCTGCGCTTCCTCAGAATTACATCGCCCGATAGGACGACCAAGCAATACACCCATCTTCATTCTGAGACGCAATCCCTCCTTAGTTCTCTGTCTAATCATCTGTCTTTCTATCTCAGCAGACAAACCAAAAGCAAAGGCGAGGACCTTGCTACTTATATCATCGCCAAGAACAAACTTATCTTTTACTGTATATATAACACATTCTTTCTCCATACAAAAATGAAGAATATCCATTACCATATATAGATCACGTCCAAGTCGAGAAATCTCAGAACAAACAATTTTATCGCCTTTTTGGACCAGCTTAAGAAGTGGTCCTAAATTTCTCTTATCAGGGTCTTTGCCACCACTAACACCCTCATCAGTAATAAATTTATCTATAACCCATCCGTTTTTCATACAAAATGACTCAACCCCTTGTTTCTGAGAATTTACATCTTGTTCATCAGAAGATACTCTTAAATATCCGTATATCATATTTATATATATATTAAATCAAACCATTTTTGGAAAGTTTTTCCCTTGCAAACATATAGCTATATACTCACTATCAAACCGCATAATCATTGTATTATCTGTGGGATGGATATGTCCAAATTGATTTTGAGCATATACTTTAAGGGCTTCGTATAATAGTCGAAGTTCTCGTTCTGACAGATCTTGGATAGAGAAGTGGCCCCAGTTATCTTTATCTATAAACATAATTTTCTTAGATTTTATAGTATTCCAGACTGATTACTTTTTGCATTCTTATCATAGTCGGTCAAATTTAAGGTCATAAAAACTATTCCTCTCCAGAGATTTACCTAATACTCCTACTAATTCACCATTATCTTTACTTTCTCTTTTTTCGAAAGTCGTAGAGAAAGCTTTTCCATTCTCATTCCAAATAATACCTTCGTTCTCAAGGTGACCAGTTACTTGACGAACATTAGAATGACGTAACTTCATCTCGTCGATAACTATACCTAAGTTTAATGCGTCAATTGCTTTTTCAAAGTCTTTTGTTCTCATAAGATTGTTTTATTTGTTTTACATTCTTTTTCTACCGAATACTGAACATACTTCTTAAGTAAGTTACAGTAGACTCCATTTATGCACATGCGATGAGACTCGCAATATAGACACTCTTTATGCATCGGGCCAAAGATCTCGTTCGGGCATATTAAGATAGTCTGAGATTATCTTCCTCTTCAATGGATCTGGATTAAAGTCGCCTCTCATCCACCTGTACACTGTACTTTCACTAACCCTGCATAGTTTTGTTAATTCTGAAATCATTTCATTCCGCTGATTAGGAAGAGATGTCATGTAGTCTTTAAATTTCATTCTATTATTTTTTAATTAATTTCATTGCATCCTCAATATATTTTTTCTATTTTCGTGACGCATAAATATTTTCGTAACGCAAAGTTCTAACAATTATTTGAAATAAACAAATAAATGAGAGATTATTTCTCTCATTTCTTAAAAATAACAAAATGGAAGAAGAAACTATTACTACTCGTATCGTTCAGTTAATGAACAAAGAAGGGCACTCTGTCAACACGTTTGCACGGAAGTTAAATATTCCTTGGACTTCTGCTAACAATATTGTGTCAGGTCGAAATTTGCCTAATTATGAAACGATAGTTAAAATTTTAACCAGTTTTGAGAATATTGATGCTAACTGGTTGATAATGGGGCTGAAGAAAGAAGATGGGACAGATGTAGATAAGCTGTATTCTGTTATTTCTATGCAACAAAGAACCATAGAAAACCAGCAGAGAACGATTGATCGTCTTACGGCAAAGCTTGTTGAGAATGTGCCAGAAGATCCTGCTAAAAAAGTAGTCAATATTGTCTAATTAGGATGTAATCAATAATAACAATTGAGTGATTATACGGTATATTTAGACAAATAAATGGGTAAAAATTTCTCTCAAATGTTTGATTTACAAGGAAGTGCAAAAATCGTATTGTCGGTGAAAACTCGGTGAAATTTAACCAAAAATATAAAAAAGCCCTATTGGATATCAGTTAGTTAGAAAGACGAAATAAACATCTGAAATCTGGTCATCCCGACGAAGAAATAAGAAGCTAAATAGAGAGTTTTGCCCTTTGTTTAGCTTTTTTCTTTTATGTTTAGTTTCAGGTCATACACACTTGTATTATCTAATAGTATGTT
>ENA-OWLR01000072-OWLR01000072.1-metagenome-genome-assembly--contig:-NODE-72-length-27758-cov-5.933004_pt1 | contig 27758 bp, 27 predicted proteins | sample MGYA00245352_ERZ651110 | MGnify/ENA primary metagenome ERZ651110 (study PRJEB26857, sample SAMEA4031765) | metagenome | biome: human; feature: oral; material: saliva | place: Philippines | collected 2014 | study... | reverse complement strand
CTTGCGCTGAGCTGCAGGAAGAGTCACGCGAATCTTGGAGTCCAGCGAACGCTGATACTGGCCAGTAAGCATGTCTCCCCCCTTTCACATTGGCACCCCTTGCCGCGCGGGCTGTGTTTGTGTTGTGTGTGCGCGGCAATGCTTGGGCATAGTCCGTCGATTGAACGTGGAATAAATATAACTCATTCCGACACTTAGACACACTAGAAAACACTTTCCAACACTAAGTATTTTTCTTGTGGTCTAGCTGGGGTTTAACGAACATATGAGATATGACATTTTGACCACAATATGTAGTGTTTAAAAAAATCCGAACTACAAAAGAACGGATTTTCTTAGTCTTGGATACGATTTATTAAATTTTTTATGAAGTGAAAATTTTTGAGGAAATTGTGGTGAACTCATGGCGAAAATCACACGTTACTCAAACAAAACCTTCGTCTTGTTTTTACGCAGTCACCACTTTGCCCCACGCTTGTCCCACACTTGTCCCACACTTGCGTCAAGCGCAATTATTTGTCCACATGAACGTGAGCTCTTGGATGAGCCTCAAGGTACACGTCTCTAATGTGCGACCTATCTACGTGCGTATAGAGCTGCGTGGTTGAAATATCTACGTGTCCCAAAAGCTCCTGCACTGAACGAAGATCAGCGCCACCTTCTAGAAGATGTGTAGCAAAACTATGGCGCAGCGTGTGAGGATGCAAACCTTCAATCCCCACTACCCTGCCGTAATTAGCTACCAGTTTATGTACTGACTGGCGAGAAATGCGTCCACCCCGAGCGTTTACAAACACCTCAGATACCTGACCGTGCTTAAGCAAAAGCGAGCGAGCCTCATAAAGATATGTTTTAAGCGCACGATACGCAGAGCCCAGTACAGGAACTACACGCTCTTTGGAACCCTTACCAAAAACACGCAAGAGTTCATCTTCTAGAAGGACACCACGAACCTCAAGATCGCAAAGCTCAGACACACGAAGCCCACACCCATACAGCAACTCAAGTATGGCTCTATCTCGAATGCCTAGGGGCGAATTAGGAAATGGCTGATCAAGCAGCTCTTCTGCCTTCTCTTGAGAGATAACATCAGGAAGCCTTTGAATTCTTGCTGCGGTAGGTAAATCTTCAGCTGGAGATGACTCACAAATTTGCTCAACAGCCATAAACTTGTGGAAGTTTCTAAGCGCCGCAGTGTGACGCTCAACCGAAGCTGGAGCCATTCCTAAGTCTCTAAGAGAGCCTATGTACTCTTCAATATCGGAGCGAGTCACCTGGTTGGGCAAAGTAATCTTTTTGCCATTCAGCCAAAGCAAATAACCCTCTAAATCTCTGGTATAGGCATCAAGCGTATTTACAGAAAGACCTCGCTCAACAGCAACGTACGCTAAAAATTCTGTACGCGCCTGAGCGAGGTCCATAAGTATTCTTCCCTATTAAAAATTCTGCTTAGAGAGCCTGATTTACATCATGACGGTCAACACCCTCATGATGAGCGATTGCTGCACGTGCAAACTCACGGAACAAAGGTGCAGGATGAGTTGGACGGCTCTTGAACTCTGGATGTGCCTGGCTTGCAACAAACCAAGGGTGAACAGACTCTGGAAGCTCAATCATCTCTACAAGGCGATCGTCTGGAGAAACACCAGAAACTACCAGACCAGCCTCAACAAGCTGATTACGGAATACGTTGCTTACTTCATAGCGGTGACGATGACGCTCGTAAACCAAGTTGTTGCCATATGCCTCGTGTGCAAGAGTTCCCTCAACAACCTTGCAAGGATAAGAACCAAGGCGCATGGTACCGCCCTTGTCAGTAATATCCTCCTGATCAGGCATAAGATCGATGACAGGGTATGGAGTATCTGGACCAAACTCTGCTGAATTTGCACCCTCCATGCCGCAGACGTCACGAGCAAACTCAGTAACAGCCATCTGCATACCAAGGCAAACACCAAGGTAAGGAATCTTGAGCTCACGAGCACGACGAATAGCAACCATCTTGCCCTCTACGCCGCGAAGACCAAAGCCGCCAGGAACCAAAATGCCGTCCGCACCAGCAAGCTCCTGCTCTACGTCTTCTTCTGTCAGCTCTTCACCATTTACCAGGCGGATATCAACGTGCCTGCCATAGAAAATACCAGAGTGGTGAAGTGCCTCAATAACAGAAAGGTAGGCATCAGGCAGCTGCGTATACTTGCCGACAACATAAATTCTTGTTGTGTCTTCAAGCGCATTTGCCTTATGCATAGCGGTAGTAAATGCTTCCCAGCCTCCAAGATCACTTGGACGGACTTCAAGACCAAGACGCTCAAGTACCTTTTTGTCAAATCCCTGTGCCGCCAGGTGTGCTGGAACGTCATAAATTGAAGGCAGATCATTGTTCTCAAAAACGCAATCTGCATCGACGTCGCAGAAATTAGCGATTTTCTCGCGAATAGATTCATCCACAGAATGGCTAGAACGGCACACAATGAAGTCTGGCTGAATACCAAGGGAACGAAGCTCTTTTACGGAGTGCTGCGTAGGCTTAGTCTTGACCTCATGAGCAGCAGCAATATAAGGAACAAGGCTCACGTGAATAATAGCAACGTTGCTTGCGCCACGCTCTTTTCTAAACTGGCGAATTGCCTCAACAAAAGGCTGAGACTCAATATCACCAATAGTGCCACCAAGCTCTGTAATGACTACATCAGCATTAGTAACCTCTTCAATGCGAGCAAAACGAGCCTTAATTGCATCAGTTACATGAGGAATTACCTGAACTGTTCCGCCAAGGAAATCTCCAGCGCGCTCTCGCTGAATCAAAGACTGATAAATGAGGCCAGTGGTGAAGTTAGACTCCCTGGTAAGATTCTCGTCAATAAAGCGCTCATAATGACCAAGGTCAAGGTCAGTCTCTTTACCGTCTTCAGTGACAAAAACCTCACCATGCTGGAAAGGACTCATAGTGCCTGGGTCAACATTGAGATATGGGTCAGCTTTTTGCATCATGACCTTATAGCCACGAGCCTTAAGAAGTCGGCCGAGAGATGCAGCAGTGATTCCTTTTCCAAGAGAAGAAACAACGCCACCTGTTACAAATATGTGCTTGGTCATGGATTACTCCCGTAGGTAAGATTAGCCAATTACATTTCTACGGGTCTTTATATTATTCCGCTTTAAGGCCCATAGTGCCGAGAAATTTAATCTCCAAACAAATACATTGTTATGTCCATGTAATTCTGAAAAATCTAGCGGACTTCTGACAGCAGCTCATGCGCGTGAGCCAAAGAAGCCTCAGTTATAGAGCCTGAAAGCATGCGTGCAATCTCTTCTTCTCTCTGAGTACCAGAAACCTCTATAAGAGAAGTTATAGGAAGCGCGTTATGTTCTTCTGTCTTTGAGACTACATACTGTTTAGAGGCCATAACAGCAACCTGTGGCAGGTGAGTTACCACAATCACCTGATGTGTTTTAGCAAGCTGCGCTAAAACCTCTGCAAGAGCAACGGCAGTAGCTCCACCAACGCCAGCGTCAACCTCATCAAATACAAGCGTATCGCAAACGTCAGACTCTCCTAGAACCACTTTGCATGCAAGCATGACGCGAGAAACCTCACCACCAGAGGCAATCTTTCTAAGCGGACGAGCAGTCATCTGAGCTGAAGGTTTATACATAAGCTCAATCTTTGTAGAGCCAACTTTATTCCACTGCTCAAAAGGAAGATCTTCAAAGTTCAATTCAATCTGAGCTGAACCCATCTGCAGATGACTCATTTGCTTAGTAACAGCATCACAAAGTTTTGGAGCTGCAGCAACACGAACCTTTTTAAGTGCCTGAGCCTTTACGATAAGAGTTTCTTTTGCTTTATCTACTTCTGCCTGTGCCTCACGGACAAGCTTTTCTGTGTCTCTTGTAACCTCAAGAAGATTTTGAGCTGCCTGGTATTTCTTAAATACATCTTTCATACCAGGGCCATACGTTCTCATAAGACCCTGAAGACGAGCCATACGACTTTGCATCTCTTCTAGAGCTTCTTCATCAAAATCGAGAGATTCAACATAGCTTCTGAGCTCTGAAGAAACATCCTCAATCTCTATAAGTGCACTTGAAAGAGACTCTGCATAATTACCTAGCGTAGCATCAAATGTTGCAGCACTTTGAAGCATCTGAACTGCATCAGAGAGAGAATCAATAACACCCTCATCTCCTGAGAGTAACTCGTGTGTTCCTCCTGCAGCTTGAAGGAGAGCCTCTGCGTGTTCAAACCGAGGAAGTTGCTCTTCTAGGTCTTCTAACTCCCCTTCTTTAGGAGAGACTTCATCAATTCTTTGGACAAGAAATGCCGCTTCATCAATCTTTGCATTGCTAGACTGGCTTACTTCAATAACTCGTTGAAGTTCAGCGACTGCAGCATGGTAAGCATGAAGAGCGTCTACATACTCTGTCTGGCAAGATTGAATATCCGATCCAATCCATGCATCCAGCATGCTGACATGATTCTTTACGTCAAGCAGCCTTTGATGTTCATGTTGACCACACAAATCAATTGATGTTCCAATGCCTCCAGCCAGCTCTTTAACTGATGCCATGTGGCCATCAATCTCTACCCTGCCTCTACCATCAGCAGAGACTTTTCTAGAGACAACAATGCCCTCTTGATCTTCTGGTGAAGTAAAAAAGCGTGCCTCAACTCTAAGAGCGTCTGTTCCTTCTCTTACCGCAGAAGCATCCGCACGCTCTCCTACTAAGAGCTTAATGGAAGATAAAAGAGCGGTTTTACCAGCACCTGTCTCTCCTGTTAAAACAGTTAAACCTGAGGCGGGTGCAAGAGAAGCGTCTTCAATAAGTGCGACATTTTGCACACGAAGTTCATCAAGCATATATGACCTGCTTACTGACCAGTTTTACCGTAAAATACGCGAGAAACTGAACGATAGAAACTATCAGCGCTTCTATCAAGCAAAATGATATCTCCTGGTCCACGGCTAATACGAGCTTTGGTAGCCATACCCTCTTCTGGATGCTTAATGTTTTGCCCGTCAGAGAAGAAGTGACATGGTGCAGGCCTATCTTTTGACATAGTGATTTCAACCACGTCAGAAGGAGAAGTAAGGAATGCACGAGCCAAAATAGTATGAGGTGCAATTGGCACGCAAACCATTCCCGAGAACTCTGGTGTAACAATGGGACCACCAGCGGCTAGTGCGTAGCCGGTGGATCCAGTTGCCGTACTAACAACAAAACCATCACCGCGAAGCTTATCAATATGGTTGCCTGATACAGAAACCGTAAACTCGACCATATCGCCTGCTCCACCTCTGGAAACTGCAAAATCATTGAGCGAGAAGGTCTTCTCGACGTAAGTTTCTCCAGATGGAAGCTCATATTCTGTTTCTATTGCAAGTGTTGCTCTTCTAGATACGTGGAGCTCTCCAGCAAGAGCATCCGCCACCATCCCAATCATTTGATGAGGAGTTGCACTAGTTAAAAAGCCAAGGTGACCATAAGAAATACCCAAAATAGGAATTTCTGAATACTCAACAATTTTGGCAGCCCTCAGAAGTGTTCCATCTCCACCAAGAGAAATAACAAGCTGGCAATCAGAACAGTCTATAACTTTATCTGGGAACAGCTTTTTATCGTGTGCCCACTGGACATCACAGCCCTGTTCAAAGAGCCATTTTTCAAGTTCACGTGCACCAGAAACAGCAACTTCTCTTGAATAATTTGGAACAAGAAGTACCTTCACGCAAACCACTCTCCCGATTTTGCTTGACTGCACAACTGAAACAGTTAACACGTCTGATTCGATGTACTTAGTATACCTAAAAAACTACGAACAATACTACAAAATAGAACATTAGTTCTATTTCACTATTTCTACAGAATGACTTGACACCACTGAAACAAGATCTAAATTATGTGAACCTGCTCCAAGCTGACCAAACAGTAAATATTCCACGTTACCCTTAGCGCCGTGAATAGGACTTTCACACGCGCCCAAAGGACCCATATGAGCTTCCTTAAACGCATCGGAAACCTTTTGCAGCGTTTGCAGACGCACGGAGGCATCAGTCACAATACCACCCTCGCCCACTTCTTCCCTCTTAGCTTCAAACTGCGGTTTGACCAGCGTAACAAAAACTCCTTCAGGAGTTAGAACATCTAAAACAGAAGGAAGAATTGACAAGATTGATGTAAACGATACGTCACACACAGCAACATCAAAAGCGTGCAAGTAGCCCATTTCTGGCAGGGACGTAATATTTGTACGTTCAAGCAGTTCAACTCTGCTGTCATTTCTCAGCGACCAATCAAACTGCGCATAGCCAACATCAACCGAGGTAACCGAAGCAGCTCCATTTTGAAGCAGGCAATCGGTAAAACCACCAGTTGAACAGCCAATATCTAAACATTTTTTCTTTTGAACCGTAAAATCAAAAACTTCAAAGGCACGCTCGAGCTTAAGTCCGCCTCGGCTCACATACGGAATAGCGCCTTTTACGTGCAGAAATAATCCCTCAGGAACAAGCTCTCCTGCTGAAGTTAATCTTCTGTCGCGCGTAGAAACATCACCCGCAAGAATTGCACGTAATGCAGCTTGAGTGTCCTTGAAAAATCCTTGCCTAACCAGCTCTTTATCGAGCCTTTGGCGAGAAATGCGTTGAGACACTAGTGCTCATCGCTTTCTGAAACCACGTCATCAGACGACGTTTCATCTGCGGCTGAAGCCTCAACCTGCTCAGAAGAAGCTTGTTCATCAGTGGCTGTCGCTGCGCCGGTTACGTCAGCTGCGCCTCCTGCTGCCTGAGCCTGAATCAGACGTTCTTCCTCTTCTGGCGTAAACTCTGTGGTGTCAACCATGTTGACAGCCTTTGAGCCTAGAGCAATTGCCTCGTCAAAGAGGTCAAGAGAATGTTCAAGCGAGACGTTCTTATCGCGAACTTGATCAACAATCGAATCAAGTCTTGCGGTTATCTGATCAAAGCTCTGATATTCAGACGTATCGATTTTTGCCATGGCTACTCTGCATCTTCCACAAAGCTTACTGGCTCTTCTTCAGAATTGTCCTGCTCAGCAGACTGCTTATGACACAGAGAATAAATGTCTTCTCCAGCCTCAACATCGTCAACAATACGGCCGAGAACACCGTTAATAAAACGAGGGGAATCGTCACCACAGTAGGCGCGAGCAAGGTCAACTACCTCGTTAATAGCAACAGCAACGTCAACCTCTGGAACCTCCAGAATCTCGTAGAGAGAAATTCTTAGAAGATTGCGATCAACAGAAGGCATGCGATCAATTGCCCAGTCTTTTGAGTAAGCAGCAATGATGTCATCAAGATCATCTCTGATGCCATCTGCTCCTACTGCCAGTGACTGCGCATACTCGTCAAGAGGTCCCTCGGAGAGTGTATAGTCTCCGTCGAGGACCTCAAGAACGCTGCGATTAGTGGCTTCAGCCTGGAACAAAAGCTGTAGTGCTTGGCTACGGGCGCGGGTACGTCCAAAAAACTTAACGCTCAAGCCTACTCCTTAGGAAAAACAAGGCTGTCAATGTAAACATCAACGGAAGCAATGCTGACGCCAATCTGCTCATTTACGGCAGTTGCAACAGCAAGTCTTACCTCAGAAGCAAGCTTTGTGAAAGGATAGCCATAGAAAACGGTAAGATGAACTCCAAGATGAAGCTGGCCGTTCTCTACGCCTGCCTCAACAGCCTTCTCTGGTGCAAGGCTTCTGCTGGTAAAGACGTTAATAAGGTTGGATGTCAGTGTATCGTTTCCGCCAACGGAGGCAACACCTTCAACACTTCCAGCTGCGCCGGAGACAACCGTTGAAATTACATCTTTTGAGATGCCGATGCCTGCTATACGAAGCTCTGTTTCAGCCATGTCTACCCCCTAAAAAAGACAAACTGTCTTTGAAATAATTACTCAATACCTGTTGGGCGCTTATGCACCCAAAGCATATGCGTTAAACGCGAGAAACAAACTTGCCGTCGCGGGTGTCAACCTTAATGCGCTCGCCCTGGTTCAGATACATTGGAACCTGAAGCGTTGCACCAGTCTCAATAGTTGCTGGCTTGGTACCGCCCTGAACGGTGTCTCCCTTGAAGCCTGGGTCAGTCTCAGTGATCTCTGCCTCAATGAACATTGGAGGCTCAACACCAAGAAGTTCAGTGTCTGCATAGAGAAGCTGTGCGTTATCGTTCTCCTTGAACCAGACGCTCTTCTCTCCGATGAAATCAGCAGGAACAGCTACCTGATCGTAAGTCTCGTTGTCCATGAAGTAGAAGGACTCACCGTCGTTGTAGAGGTACTGCATCTCTTTGGTGAGCAGAAGAACGTTCTCAAACTTGGTACCAGCGTTGCAGGTCTGATCAATAACGCGGCCAGAGCGAAGGTCACGAATCTTATAGCGGACAAAAGCACCGCCCTTACCTGGCTTTACGTGTTGGAACTCAACAATAGTGTAGTACTTATCGTTAATCTTAAGACCAAGGCCGTTCTTGAAATCTGCGGTGCTGATAGTTGCCACGTCTAACTCTTTTCACTCGATAAAGTCGCGAGAAGAACGTGAATTTTCAAACTACCCGCGACACGTATATGCATGTTGGATTTTATCAGTTTCACGCCTTCCGTGCTGGCGGCTCTTGTGAAAATGCAAAATTTGCTTACTTCTTTTTAATAAAACTCTCTTTAATAAGGCGAGGAAGCTGTGGAATTGCCATAAGACCGTGCTTGAACACAAACCAAAAGTTTGGAGAACGCACGAGTTTCTCCTCCCCTATATAGGCGCGAATTGCCCTCAGTGTAGCTTTATTGTCTCGCGTAGAAAACGAGTAGTTGCCATTGCTTTTAGTAAAAATAGCAAAGCGAGAAACACTTTTAGTACGTCCCAGAACTGAGGCGGCCACATGATCTATCTGGTCCCAAGGAATCTGTATATAGTCTTCGGGATTTTTCTGGTTGTAGAACTCAAAGGCTTTATTGCCAATAAGAATATCGCCATACGTGGCTAAACCATGAAAAGAGGTAGCCTTCATAGTGAGGTCAACGGTGCTGTTTTGAGACTGAGCCATACAATCCTTTCAAAAAATGGGTCGCACTCATTATAGAGCGCGACCCATATTCGTGCGACTTTAAGTACTAGTACGTACTCTTATTCATTACATAAAGCCAAGAAGTCGACCAACGATACCAACACCAAAGAGAGCCAGAATAATGGCAATTGGAGAAACCTTCTTCTTAAGCAGTGAGCAGCAAAGCAACGTCAGACCAACAGCAGCAAGTCCAGGAATGAGCGAATCAAGGTTGTTCTGAAGCGTAGTTACCTTGACTGGGTCAAGACCGTTTGGTCCAAGAACAGAGTAGAGCTTCAATGCTTGATACATTCCCTCTACTCCTGAAGGAATACTTGTCCAGTCAATGTATGCTCCTGCCTGCTGTGGAATGGTAGAGACAACAGGGGTAAAGGAAATTGAAACCCAACGCTGTACCAGGGCACCAATGATAAACATACCCAGAATGGAAGCGCCCTCAGTAATCTTGCCTAGCATACCGCCAGAAAGATCGGAAGAAATTGAAGCACCTGCCTTGTAGCCAAACTCCTGGGTGTACCAAAGGAAGGCGAGGCGAATGACATTCCACAGGACAAAGAAAAGAATAGGGCCAAGTGCAGAGCCACCAAGAGCAATGGAGGCACCAAGTGCTCCAAGGATTGGACGGACAGTAAACCAGAAGACTGGATCGCCAACACCAGCCAGAGGACCCATCATACCTACCTTGACGCCCTGAATTGCAACGTCATCAATAGGCTCGCCGTTTGCACGGCCCTCTTCAAGCGCAAGAGTAACACCCATGACTGGTGCAGAAACATAAGGATGCGTGTTGTAGAACTCTAGGTGGCGCTTAAGAGCTGCTACCTGGTCTTCTTTGTTTGGATAGAGCTTTTTGATGGCAGGAATTATTGAGAATGCCCAACCACCATTCTGCATACGCTCGTAGTTCCAAGAACCCTGAAGGAACTGGTGACGAAGAGCAACAGACATACGGTCTTTCTTAGAAAGCTGAATCTTATTCTCCATTAGTTTCACACTCCTTCAGAATTAGTAGTTGTCGATAATATCGCCGAGTGGATCGCCAGATCCGCCACCCGCGCCGCCACCCTGCTTAGCAAGGTCTTTAAGACCAATGTAGAGAATAGCAAGGCAAACGCCAATGACGCCAAGAGCAATAAGGGTAAGCTGGTTAATAGCTGCAAGAACAAAGCCCAGTGCAAAGAATGGCCAAACTTCGCGAGTAGCCATCATATTGATAACCATTGCATAACCAACAGCAGCAACCATACCGCCGCCAACTGCCATACCACCAGTAAGCCACTTAGGCATTGCGTTTAGGGCGTCAGTGACAATAGCTGGGTCAATAAAGCAAAGAGCAGCTGCAGGAACAGCAATACGTGCGCCTTGCAGGAAGATAGCTACAACCTGCCAACGCTCAATTGCAGCAAAATCGCCCTTCTCGGCAGCTGCATCCATTGCGTGGACAATACCAGTTGCAATGGTACGAGCAATCATGGTGAGGAACAGACCTGCTACGGACAGAGGGATTGCAAGGGCAATAGCAGTGTTAATAGCAGCGGTGGTGTCAGTATCTCCACCATTCAGTGCCAAAACCATAATAATTGCAGATGCGACAGATGCTAAAGCTGCATCCGGTGCAACTGCAGCACCGATGTTTGCCCAACCAAGAGCAATCATCTGAAGAGAACCACCAAGGAAAATTCCCTCGGCAGGATGACCAGTCACAAGGCCAATCAGTGAACAAGCAACCAGGGGCTGATGGAACTCCCACTGGTCAAGAATACCTTCCATGCCAGCAAGAAGAGCAACAATTACGACAAGCAGTATTGTGATAGGTGTCATTTCTACCTCCTTCTAGTTACTTACGATCAGCAAGTTCGGACTTAGCTTTTTTAAGCATTGCATCAAAGTTTTCTGCATTATCTGCAGGAACCTTACGTACATCAAACTCTGTACCACACTCACGGATAGCCTCAAGAGTTTTTACGTCGTCTTCATCCATAGCAACTGCGTTGGTAACAACAACTTTGCCAACAGAGTGAGCCATAGAACCAAGGTTAGCTTCCTTGATCTCTACGCCACCCTCAATAGCACGAAGCATATCTTGAGGAGTCTCAAACAGAAGCATTGCCTTGGTATTACCAAAACGAGTGTCGTGAGCAATCTCAATAATCTTCTTAATAGGGACAACGTGAACATGTACTCCTGGAGGAGCTGCCTGAACAATCATGGTCTTGCGGAGCTCATCTTGAGCAACGCCATCAGAGCAGACAATAATGCGGTCTGGCTTGGTCATCTTTGTCCAAGTAGTTGCAACCTGACCATGCAGAAGACGGGTATCAATACGTGCAAGCACAATCTTGAGCTTGCCGTCACCAATAACGGTGCCTGCAGGAATTGCTCCCTGAGGTGCTGCAGGAGCAGCAGGAACATCAGTAGGTGTTGCCTCTTGTGGCTCAAGCTCTTCTGGCTTAATCTTTACACCCATACGAGCTTCAGAGTAAATCTCTTTTGCTACCTCGGCGGCGGTATCTACGCCAAGGCGAGAACCATATGCTGCAATAAGCATTGGGAGGTTAAGACCAGTAACGGCAACCCAATCCTCTTTACCCTCTTCCTCAAGAACACGAGAAATCTGGTTAAAGGGGGTGCCACCCCATAGGTCAACCAAGAACAAAACGTGCTCTTGATCTTCAAGCGTGGCAATTGCGTCGAGAATCTTCTGATGCAGGTCATCTGGGCCCATATCAGGAGTAAGCGTTACAGCTACAACGCCTTCCTGTGGTCCAAAAATCATGCTGCCAGAATCTTTAATACCCTCGGCAAATTTGCCATGGCTGGCTAGAACGATACTAACCACTTCTACCTCCTTCTTCTCCGCCTAATAAAACAAATGAAACTGTAAACATAACAATGAAAATAACATTTACTTTTCTGATTTTATTACATAAGTCTAAAACATACCTCCACTAACCTAACTCTTTTTAAATTTTTTAGGTTTTATAAGCTAATTTTTAGGCGAGAAGGTCTTCTCGCCCTAGGAGATACGGTAAAAATACGGCCAGAAACCTAAAGCTTCTGGCCGTAAAAATTCTGTATATCGCGTCTAGTTAGCAGCCAACAGACACAAGATCGTGTGTGGACTGAGTAAAGACATCGTAGCCGTCCTCAGTAACAACGCCAAAGTCCTCAAGACGGATACCAAACTTGCCAGGTAGGTAAATACCAGGCTCATCGGTAACAACAGAACCTGCTGCAATAACCTTGTTCCAGCGTGGGTTGAAGAATGGACGCTCATGAATCTCAACGCCAACACCGTGGCCAAGGCCGTGGCCAAAGTACTCACCGTAGCCAGCCTCAGAGATAACCTTAACTGCAAGGTTATGAATATCAGAACCAGTTACACCTGCATGAATAGCTGCAGCGCAAGTTTCGTTTGCCTTGCGGACAACGTCAAAGACGTGCTGCTGCTCCTCGGAAGGTGCGCCAACAACAACAGTACGGGTCATATCTGAGTGGTAATCCAGATAACCTGCGCCATAATCCATAACAATCATGTCACCTGTCTGAACTACGCGCTCACCTGGCTGTGCGTGAGGATTAGCACCATTAGGACCAGAAGCAATAATGGAATCAAAGGACAGAGCATCTGCGCCGTTGGAGAGCATGTAGTTCTCAAGCTCTGCGCGGATCTGCTGCTCAGTGAGGCCTGGCTTAATGTACTCGCAGATGTGGAGGAACGCCTTGTCAGTAATTGACTGAGCGTGCTTCATAAGCTCAATCTCAGCTGGGTCTTTAACAATACGCAGCTCAGCAATATCACCATGCATGCGTGGAAGCAAAGCAGCAACAGAACGATCGCGCAATGCCTGCTCAAGACCATCAAAGAACGCAAGATCAACGGTGTCCTCAATAGCAACTACGCGAGCACGAGCCTCAGCAATATGAGCGGCAACCCACTCGGTAGGAGTAGTGACTTCCTGGTCAAACTTCCATGGAGAATCAGCACCAAGGCGCTCCAGGAATGTGTTGTAGTAACGAGAGTCAGTGTGCATGAAGAGCTCATCCTGCGTAATAAATGCAGTATGTGCCTGCTCAAAGTCAAAGACACGCTCAGCGTCAGTCAACCAACGAAGGTCTGGGTTGTGACGTAGAACAACAGCGTCGTAACCCCTCTGAGCCATTACCTCGCGAAAGCGCGCAACGCGCTTTGCTGCTGCCTGTAAATCTGCCATTTCAAATCCCTTCTCGAGATGTTTACAACAAAGAGTTGCACCTTGTGGAGTCGCCTCAGCAAACAGGCTCCTTACTGCAAGATGCGGCACTTTAATGCGAAGCGTGAGCCTCACACCAAGCGCGGGCATGCTCGGCGAGAAGTTCCTCGTCGACCGAAGCTAATCTTACCCTTCCAATAGACATTGGAATCGGCAACATAAAACGATTAGTAGAACGGAAACATTCCTGTTTGAGCGCTTCGATAAGCTGCTCAGAAGTGATGTCACAGGTAACAAAGCCAATATTCAAGCGCTCAAGAATCTCGTCTTGAGCAAGCATATCGTCAAAAGAAAGCGACTCTTTAGCTACTGCAATTCTTGCCGAGAAACGCAGTGCGTCTGCATAAAGTGCAGAAAGAGGCTGATCAGCTGGGATGAGTGGACGAAGTGCCTCCACAAAAACCCAACCGTAAGGAACAGACTGCTGAATTGCAATAGCGGAAGAATCAGAGAGGCGGCCACGGGTCTTAGTAGACTCTGCCAGCTGCTCTGCAACTATATCGGCAACTCCAGAGGAGAGGTTATCTGCTCTGTCCCAAATGCGGCCAAACTCCGCCTCGTTATCAGACATAGCCGTTGCAACCATACATACCTGTGCAACCTTAGCGTTGTCATCGCAAAGATCCATAACCTCAAGATCTGCAAAGCAAAAACGAGCGCAAGGCTTAGTGGTAACAAGGCGCTGATGTTCAGCGTCAGTATCAAGCGCTCGAGGAGTAATAGACGAGACAATAACTGCTGCTAAATCAAGCGGAACAGTAGCAAGAGAGACTCCCCCACACCACTTGTTTGCCACGTGGTTAGCAAGAGAAATGACGCCCTCGTGGCCCACGGCAACTACTAAATCATCAGCTGTCAGGTGCATTTCTGCCAAAGCAGACAATACCTGTGCCTCAGTTGCCACAGTAGTTGCTGCCTTGCCATCTTCTACATCTACACGTGTGACGAGAAAACCAATGGTGGTGAGGTCTCTACGCAGAAGCTCAGCAAGGTCTTCGTCTGCCTGATTGCTGACAAGAAAAGCACAGCGATGAGGTCTTCCCACTGCGGTTCTGAGCTCAGTACCAAAGTTTGAAAGAACGCCCGCACCAGAACGAAGTGCAATAGAGCCACCAGGAATAGAAACCCACTGTTTAATCTGAACAGGTGGCAATTCCTCTTCAAGCTCGGCCTGGACATTGTCACTCATAGAAGACCTCTTTCCCAAAGCAGCTTGCCAGAATCAATGGCTACCTGCTCAAACGTTTTCTCACGAATATCAATAGTAATATCAGCAGCGGCCTCATAACGTGGACGCAGGCGTCTATAGAGCTGAGTAGCGTTTTCAAAGCTTCCCAAATCAGGACGCCTATCCGTGCGCTGAATTTGACGAAGCGAGTCAGAAAGATCGCCGTCGAGAAACACAATGACTCCCATCTCACGCATAAGCGCAAGATTGACGTCCTTCTCGACAATTCCACCGCCACAGCTTACGAGCAGTGACTTCTTAGACTTAAGCGTGTGCAAAACCTCAGTTTCTGCCTGCCTAAAAAGCTCTTCACCGTCATCTTCGTAGATTTCTGCCAGTGATTTACCTGCTATACGCTCTGCTAGGCGATCGGTGTCAACATAACGGCGGTGAAACAGCTCGCCCAAATTACGTGCGAGTGTAGACTTTCCGGCGCCCAGAAAGCCTACAAAAAAGATATGATCACAGCCCTCATGTACAACGTATCTTGAATCGCGAAGCTCCATACTCCTCCAGCCTTTCAAGATGATTCTATCATCGAGTTGGAGCAAGTAAACTAAAGCCGTCTTGTTATGACGTAAAAGTTACATTTTTTAAAATGCGGCGCTCTGCGTGACGAATGATATTGGTGTACCAAAGATCCTCAGTAGACTGCGGCTTTACCAAAATAGTTGAAACACCAGCCAAATTACCTGCAATTACATCAGTAAAAATCTGGTCTCCCACCATCACGGTTTGCTCTTTAGTTGCCGAGAAACGCTTCATAGCAGCAGTTAGTGCGCGAGGAAGCGGCTTGCACGCAAAGCCCTCTCCTTCAATTCCCAGCTCGTGAGCACTACGCTGGACCTCATTGAGGTGAATGTTATTGGAGATGAGACAGAGCGTTAATCCAGCCGCATGAGCCTTCTCAAACCAAGCAGAAACCTCTGGCGGCACCATCTTGGTGTCTCGGGGCACACAGGTATTATCGCGATCTAAGAGCACAAGTTTAATCCCCTGCTGAACCAAATCCTCTATTGAAATGTATTCAACAGCAGAAACGTATTGTGTTGCTTTAATCAAGCTCATAGACACCAACTATTGCTTACTTGCAGCTTCACGCTCGCGTGCGTTTTCAATAGCCTGCTGATGCTCGTCATACGTCTCTGAGAAGACGTGCTCATCCGAGGTAATCCAGAAGTAGTAATAATTGGTTGCTGCTGGATCCATAGCCGCCTTAATAGAGGCATAGCCTGGGGAGCAAATAGGCGTAGGAGTCAAACCCTTAAACGCGTATGTGTTATATGGGTCGCTTGTCATCGAGCTGAGCTCTTCTGCGGTAGCTTCCCTACCCAAAGAGTAAGCAAGAGTAGCGTCACTTTGGAGATACATATCATCGTACAGGCGGTTGTAGAAGACAGATGCAACCTTAGGACGGTCATCATCAGTCAGGGCTTCTCGCTCAATGATCGATGCCATGGTAATGATTTGCTCGTTTGTAAGATTCAAGTTGTAACGCTTATTAAGCGTAATGCGAGCGGCATCCAGGTTAAGATCAGCTGTCTCTGTCTCAAACTGGTCAAGCATGGCACGGATGACCGTATCGGCAGTTACATTGCTTTCTGTAAAGGTATAGGTCTTGGGGAACAAGTAGCCCTCAAGAGAATCGTTAGCGTCTACCGCGCCAGCAAGGAACGGATAGTCAGCAACATAATTGGATGCTTTTGCCTGATTCAAGAAATCATCGCGAGAAATACCAAAGTAGTCCTGAACCAAATCCGCAACCTGAGAAACGGTATAACCTTCTGGTACGACAAAGCCACTACCAGGAGCATTAGGGCCAGAAATAAGCAGGTGAACAATGTCTGCTGGCTTAGTACCAGTGGTAATAACATAGATACCGCTCTTAATTTTCTGCTCAGCATCCTGACGCTTTACCTGGTTTAAAAACTCGCTCTTAGTAGCAATAATTTTGTTCTCAAAAAGAATCTTTGCGACTTCCTGCGCACCAGCACCATCTGGAATAGTAATGGTAACTTGCTGACCAGCGGTAATTTCTTGTGTATCGGAATTAGCGCGAGAAAGCTCTGGAAGCGCTACTTTCCATACAAAGATGCCAAGGGCCGCAACCATGATGAAAGCGATAAGTGCCGCAAAAATACGAGAACGCTTTGAAGCCTTCTTATCTCTATGCTTTACCTGCTTGTTCTTTGCCATATGAGTGACTTGAGCGCTTCTTGAAGAAAGCTTGCCACCGGTAAGTGCAGGTAGCGATCCTGTAGCCTCAACTGAAGGCTGCGTGATCTGTTCCTGCTGAGCCTGCTCTTCCTGAGCCTGTCCCTCTGGAACAGGAGAAGAAAAATGTGCGCCTTGACGACGCGGAGAAGAACCATTGGATAGGGTGGGCATTTAGTCTCCCTTATTCATCTGTGCATCAAGCCATGATTGCAAAAAGAGCGAAGCAGCAACCATGTCAACTTTTCCACGCATGGCTTTTTCAGATAAACCTTGCGCTCGAAGAATCTTCTTTGCTTCCGCAGAAGAAAGTCTTTCGTCAGTAAATTCTAATGGAAGTTGACAGTTCTTCGCAATTTGCTCAGCTTGAGCGGTAATTTTTTGGGCCTGTGGTCCATCTTCGCCGGCGAGCGTTTTAGGACGACCGCACAAAAGCAGTTCTGGCTCCCAATCTTCAAGCACAGCCTTAAACGTACGTGCATGTGAGAGCACCTCTTGCGCAGGTAGCACGCAAACAGGTGACGCAATAGCACCATCGGGGTCACTTACAGCAACCCCGATGCGAACTTCACCAATATCTAGAGCCAAAACGCGCAAACGTTACGCACCAAGCTTTGTTTTTGCAGCCTCAAGCGCAGCATCAATTCCTGCAGCATTTGAGCCACCTGCCTGGGCCATTGCTGGCTTACCGCCACCACGGCCACCAACAAGCTCTGCAATCTCTTTTACAATGTCTCCTGCCGAGAAGCCCGCTGCAACTGCAGAATCAGTGGCACCTGCAAGCAGGGAAACCTTACCGTCAGCGGTTGCAGATGCGATGACGCAAGCAACAGGCTGGCCGTCAGATGCATCACGGATGCCATCCCATGCGGAGCGGAGCTCTTTGCCAGAAAGACCCTCAAGCTTAGCAATTACGCAGCTATAGCCGTTAAGCTGAACAGCAGACTTAAGTGCTTCTGCCACCTGGTTGCTGCCTGCTCCGGTAAGAGCGGCCTCAAGCTTATGGTTTGCAGTGCGAAGATCTTGCTGCAGCTGCTCAACGCGGTCTGCAACAGCAGAAGGGCGAACCTTCAGAGCTGCGGCAACCTCATCAAGTTGAGCCAGGCGCTCATCAACGTACTCGATAGCGCCCATAGAAGTTACAGCCTCAATACGCCTTGAGTTAGAACCAACGGAGCTCTCAGAAATAATCTTGAAGAGGCCAAGGTCTGCTGTGTTGCGTGCGTGAGTACCACCGCAGAGCTCACGAGAGAATGGAGTGTCTTCTGCACCAGCAGAGACAACGCGTACGACATCACCGTACTTCTCGCCAAAGAGTGCAACAGCACCAGCGGCCTTTGCATCCTCAATGCTCATAATCTGAGTAACAACAGGCTTAGCAGCAAAGATTTCTGCGTTTACCATGCCCTCAATGCGATCAAGCTCATCTTTGGTAAGAGCCTCAAAGTGCGTAAAGTCAAAGCGCATACGATCTGGAGCAACAAGAGAACCAGCCTGGTTAACGTGGTCACCCAAAACCTTCTTAAGTGCAGCGTCAAGCAGGTGAGTTGCGGTGTGGTTGCGGCGGATTAGCTCACGACGACCAGCGTCGATAGTTGCGGTGACAGAGTCACCAACAGAGATGGTGCCCTCCTCTACCACGCCAACGTGGGACTCAAGACCGCCGTCACGGTGCTTGGTGTCAGTGACGTGAACGTAGAGACCAGGAGCTGTCAGCTTGCCGGTATCACCAACCTGGCCGCCCATCTCTGCATAGAAAGGCGTGCGGTCAAGTACAACCTCAACCTCAGAGCCAGCAGAAGCGGACTCAACCTCCTGTCCATCCTGAACAAGAGCAACAACACGAACTCCGGAGAGCTCGTTGTTGTCGTAGCCGTCAAAGACGGTCTCATCAAGGCGGTCAGAGAGTGCAACCCAGATGCTCTGAGCGTTACCCCAGGCATCGCGGTTAGCAGACTTACGAGCGCGCTCACGCTGCTCAGTCATTGCAGCATCAAAGGCGTCCATGTCAACAACGTGACCTGCATTTGCAGCAATCTCACGAGTAAGATCAATAGGGAATCCGTAGGTATCGTGCAGAAGGAATGCAACCTCACCGGAAAGCTGAGCGCCATCCTCAAGCTGCTCAAGCTCAGCGGTGAGCTTGGACTCGCCTGCGTCAAGCGTAGCGCCAAAGCGCTCCTCTTCTGCGGTCAAAATGCCGTCGATAAGAGCGCTCTTCTCGACAAGCTCTGGATACTCTGCGCCAAGCAGAACGGCAACCTCATGTGCGTACTCTGCCATGAAGGTGCCCTGGATGCCCAGCAAGCGGCCGTGGTAGACAGCGCGACGGAGCAGGCGGCGAAGAATGTAGCTTCTACCCTCGTTACCAGGGAGAATGCCGTCACCAATCATAAAGGTAACCGCACGAGAGTGGTCTGCAAGAATACGCAGACTGCGGTCAATCTCATCAGTTGAGTGATACTTCTTACCAGAGAGTTTCTCGCCCAAAGAGATGAGGGTACGCATGATGTCACCCTCGTAATTGGTGCCCTCATGCTGCATGATAGCTGCGATACGCTCAAGGCCCATGCCGGTATCGATGTTGCGGTGAGGAAGCTCAGGTAGAGAACCATCTTCCTGGCGGTCAAACTGAGTAAAGACGAGGTTCCAGAACTCAAGGTAACGGTCACCGTCGTCTCCAGGAGCCTCTCCCTCAAACTCAGGACCCTGGTCAAAGTAAATCTCAGAGCAAGGACCACAAGGACCAGTTGGACCAGCTGCCCAGAAGTTGTCCTCCTCGCCCAGACGGGTGATGTGGTCTTCTGCTACGCCAAGCGACTTCCAGATCTCAATTGCCTCATCGTCGTCAGTAAAGACAGTAAAGTACAGACGATCAAGAGGCAGACCCAAGTGCTCTGGAGAAGAAATAAACTCCATTGCCCAGGTACATGCGTCGCGCTTGGTGTAACCGCCAAAGGAGAAGTTACCCAGCATCTCAAAGAATGAGAGATGGCGAGAGTCGCCAATGTTGTCAATATCGTTAGTACGAAGGCACTTCTGGCAAGATGTAGCGCCAATTTCCTTCATAGTCTTGATGCCCTGGTAATACTCCTTGAACTGGTTCATGCCAGCATTAGCAAGAAGCAGCGAAGGATCAGAAGGCACCAGAGATGAAGAAGGATAGCGCTTGCAACCCTTGCTCTCAAAGAAGCTTAGGAAGTCCTCGCGAATCTCTGCTGTTGTCATTGTTTTATAGTCAGCCATAAAGTACTTCTCCGTATTCAAATAACTACTCTTTTGTACTGTCTGAGTCTACCGCATCTGACGATGGTTTATCTGGTTCCTTAGTAACTTCTTGAGTATTCCTAAAAAGTAACTGAGAAAAATCATGCCCAAGAATCTTGGGCGCGGGAGCTGAAGACTTGCTGCGCACATGAGCTGTAGTGTCTTGATCAACAAGACGCGACTCCTCAAAGAACTTTGGGTCATCGAGGGCATCATACTCTGGCAGAATAGCGCCAGACTCATCTACATACTGCGTCGAGTTAAAAAGCGCGCCATTTGGCGAGACGATCTGTCTGCCCGAATACTTCTCAAAGAAGTACACAAAGATGCCCCTCAGTGCTGCTGTCAAAGGTATGGCAAGAATAGTTCCAACTACTCCGCCAAGAGCGCTGCCAATGACAATACCAACGAGCGAAAGACCCGGGTGAACTTTAACACTAGTTGCCATAACCAAAGGTGAAAGCACGTTATCAACAACGTTTTGTGCAACCATCAAGATAACAATGGTCCATACGGTCATGACAGGGTCAACCAAGATGCTCAAAATAAGAGCAATACCTGCCGAGAAAACCGGTCCAACTACAGGAATAATATGGAAGATTCCTGTAACCATGCCAATAAGAGCGGCATAAGGGTTGCCTAAAATCAGACACCCAAAGTACACAAGAACGCCATCAACCGCAGAGGTAATGATAGTTCCACGCATATAGCCACTGGTAGATCTACTCAAGATTGCAAGAATAAGCCTAAACTCATTCTCTTTTTGAGGACCAGCAATAATAGCCATCTCACGGACAATAACTGGATAATCTTTAGCCAACCAATAGGCAAGCACTAGGCCTAAGAAGAAGACCATGAGTTGGTTTGCCATAGAAGAGATGTTGCCTAAAGCAGATGTGGAAAGCCAGCTCAAAATACCAGAAGCAACTGATATTCCAATACTTGATGCCTGTTCAATTGCAAGTTCTACCGTCTGTCTAACAGCAGGGTTACTTTGAGTGTCAAAGTTCTGCCAAAACTCCCTTGCCATTGCTCCTATCTGACTTGCATACGAAGGAGCGTTTCTGAGTAGCGTAGTAAGCTCAAATACCAATGGTTGCGCAATCAAAATCAAAAATCCTACTAGCACAATGAGCGTAAGAACAAGAGCTATAAGAGCAGAGATGCCACGTGGCACTCCCCTGTCTTCAAGCCAATTAGTAACAGGGCTACAGACAAACGCAACAATAGCGCCAATGGCTAGCAGCTCAACAGCCTGTCCCAGGATGCCAAGAACATACAGTGCAAGTGCAAACAATGCAGCCAGACCAATGACTGTCCACACCATTAAGCCACGTTGTTTCCATTTTTGAGCTGAATCGGAGAAGTTTTGATGCTTTTGATCCATTAACGGTTCACGCTTTCTGGGTCAATCTTTTCTTGGATACGCTTTAAGGTGCGACGAAGCAGCCTTGAAACCTGCACCTGAGAGATGTTGAGTTTCTCCGCAATCTCAACCTGGGTAAGGCCTTCAACAAAACGCATGCGGATAATCTCTTGCTCTCGTGGAGAGAAATCCCTGATAGCCTCTTCAAGAACAATGCGGTCATCTGAACCAGCAAGATCTTCATCTTCGGTTACATACTGATCAATGATTGAAGGAGTCTCGTCTCCATCAGCGCCAGAGCCGCCTCCCTCAAGGGGAACAGAGCTATAAGCACTGGAAGACTCCATAGCCTCAAGGACCTCTTCAACATTTGTATCAAGGCGCTGGGCAATCTCTTCAATTGAAGGGCTTCTTTGCAGCTCTTTAGTCAAGTCATCGGTAACCTGATTAATCTTAGATGAAAGCTCCTGCAAACGTCGAGGAACACGTACTGACCAGCCTTTATCGCGGAAGTGACGCTTGATTTCTCCCATGATGGTTGGCGTTGCATATGTTGTAAATTCAAGACCACGATCAGGCTCAAACCTATCAATTGCCTTGATAAGTCCAATGGTTCCCACCTGAATCAAATCATCAAGGGGTTCTCCACGGTTTTTGAACTTAGAAGCCAAAAAACGCACGAGGTTTAAGTGACTCACAATGAGCTGGTCTCTTACCTCAGGATCTTTTGTTTCTTTATATTGGGCAAAGAGCTGGCGTGTTCTATCTTTATCCCAGGCCGGGGTACCTTTAGAAGCACGACGAGCAGCTCTTCTTGCGGCTTTCTGCTCTTCTGCAGATGCCTGTACTGCCTCGTTTGCTTCAGTTTTAGGCATGTGCACCGCCAGAAATCTTCACAAGATGAAGTGTGTAACCGTCGTCACTGAGCTCAAACTGGTCACAAATAGCAGAGAGCAGTAGCTCTACAAGCTCAAGTGGCTGAGAATTATCTGTCTCAGACTCAACTGGATCCTCATCACCCAAGTCAAAATCAATAGCCATAGTATTGTCTTCGAGGGTAAACGTAATATCTACAGAGTCTTTTTGAGTGCCGCAAGCAAAGACAAAGCCCTCTTCTGCGGCCATTTTGACATCTTCAAGCTCATCAACGTTCATCTTGCACAAAACAGCAAGATTAGCAGCCATCATTCTGACTGAACGAGCAAATGTTGGATCTGCAGGAGCGGAAAGCTCAACAATTTTTTGTGCCATTACAATCTACTCCTCAGTCTTCTGAGAAGACTCAGAACCGTACTCAATATAGAACTGCTCAGTGCGAGCTGGTTTAGAATGCTTTGTCTTGTCCTGAGAAAGCAGAGGAAGCTCCTCAAGATACTCTTGAGCACGCTGTGCACTCTGTTGTGCGGAAGCAGTCGCACCGCTCAGGCGAGCCTGAGCAGCCTCAGCAAGCTTAGAAGGATTCAAAGATCCGCCAAGACCAGTTCCTAGCTTTGAAACAGACTCAACAACACCTGTGACAGCATCACTTGCAGCTTTGCTGACAGTGGCAGTTACGGCAGATGCTGCTCCAGAAACAGTTGCTACATCACCAAGAACTACATTGAGGCTCTCAAGGGAGGTATTAGCGTTCTCTGCAGCCTCATCAACCTTCTGCATAAGTGCGGGTAGCTGCTTAACAGTTGGATCAAGCTCATCAACCATGCCATCAATCTTTGAAATAACAGGCTGAATCTGCTCAATGGTGTTGTTAGCTGAGAGTGTAATCTCAGTAATTGACTTTCTTGTTGTTCTTAGGGTCAGAGCGACCTCGACAATGGCCCAAACACCAACTACGGCTAAGACTACAAGGGCAATCTGTAGGTAATCCATCTATGCCATCCCTCAAAGCTAACGGTTACAGTTCTTTTTATTTTACCCGAGGAGCGCCTTCTTGATGCTCCCACTTGAGTAATTCAAAATCCTAAACTTCCTCGTGACGATCACGCTCTGTAGCTGCAATTCTCCACGCTTCCCAACCTCTTGGAGATGGCGAGAAGAACGCACCACGTTCAAGTCCTTCTGGAAGATAACGCTGTTCAATCCATCCCCCAGGATAATTGTGAGGATAGAGGTAATTGCCATACTCTTCAGAACCAGGACGCGTACGATCTCTTAAGTAACTTGGAACTTCTCGCCTTGGACCTGTTCTTACCTCATGGAGGGCGGCATCAATACCTGCTTCTGCAGCATTAGATTTTGGAGCAAGCGCCATATAAATAACTGCTTGCGAAAGGTTAATTCTGCACTCAGGGTATCCAATGACCTCGGCTGACCTAAACGCTGCATGTGCAATGAGCAGCGCCTGAGGATCGGCATTGCCAATATCTTCTGAGGCCAAAATCATAATGCGTCGAGCAATAAATTTAGGGTCCTCACCTGCATCAATCATGCGCGCAAGCCAATACAGTGCCGCGTCAGGGTCTGAGCCTCGCATGGACTTAATAAACGCAGAGATAATGTCATAGTGCATATCTCCTGCTTTATCATAGGGAAGTCCGCGGCGAGGATTTGCCTCAAGAACGTTTTGCTTGGTAATAACAAGCGGCTCAGATGCCTTACTATCAGCAGATTCTGGAACGTCAACCATCTGAGAAGCGAGCTCAAGAGAAGTTAGGGCTGCGCGACCATCTCCGCCTGCAAGCGTCACAATCTCTTTACGAGCATCTTCATCCAGAACAAATGCGCCTGCTAGACCATCTTCTGACTCAAGTGCTCGCTGAATGAGCTCATCGATTGCCTCATCTGACAATGCATGCAGCTCCACTACACGAGAGCGAGAAATCAGAGCGCTGTTAACCTCAAAGTAAGGATTTTCTGTAGTAGCGCCAATAAGTACAACTATTCTGTCTTCTACTGCATGAAGCAAGGCATCTTGCTGAGAGCGCGTAAAACGATGAATCTCATCAATGAACAAAATAGTTCTTCTACCTGCAGTTAAAATCCTTGATTCTGCGGCTTCAATCTCTCTACGAAGATCTTTAACGGTGCCCGTAATTGCAGATACTTCTACAAATTCTGCGTGTGTTGTATGTGCAATAATGCGTGCAAGCGTGGTCTTACCAGTGCCTGCTGGACCGTACAGTAAAACGGATGAGAGCGTATCGTGCTCAATTGCCTTGCGCAGCCAGGAGCCCTGACCAACCGCATCTTCCTGACCCACGTATCCATCAAGCGTGGTAGGACGCATGCGAGCTGCAAGTGGTGCATTAGCTTTTTTAGCGGCACGTTCCATGCCAGAAAATAAAGTATCCATGCAGCTATTTTACCCCGTCTCAAACATAAAAGCTTGGCGAGAAGCCCGCTCAACACAAATGCTCTTTACGTGCCTGTTTGCTACATCGTGACTGACTTGTAAATCTTACGCACGTACCCCTTCTGCAAAGTAGCTTCTCTTTGGAAAGAGCTCCTGAGCTTCTGGGAAGAGCGCTTCGCAGGTAGCTACAAAGTAGTCATCGGTCATTGAAGAAATAAAATCAACAACAGTGCGATGCGCATCACTCTTCCAGTCATACACATGACCATACCTAGAAAGATGCCTGCTTACTGGCTCAATATGATGCTTAAAGATTGCAAGGCTCTGATCGCCAGATTTAAGCGAAGACAACTCGTATTCGTACAACTTCTCAAACAGGTGCTTAATGTCTTTAGAGAAATCACCATTGGCTTCTGATGCACCATAAATCTTCTGGTAATTCTCGCGCTTTGCTCGCTTCATCTCTTTAAATGCCTCTTCAGAAAGAGAAATCTGAGGCTTGCCAAAGCTGTTCTGAACAATATCTGCAACAAAAGCAGAGGTAGCCCATGCGTTATAAGCGCCACCAAGACCATCATCAAACGTTTCTTCTGTTGCAGCGCCTGCACGAAGAGCATCCTGTCTATCTTTTCCTACGTACGCAATTATGTCCGAGATGCGCATAACGCAACCCTCGAGCGTCATAGGACGCAGATGAGCAATAGCCTGAGGACCTCTCTCCCAGCAATCTTCCACCACCCTGTCAAACTCATCAAAAGTTGAAAGATCACTCATTTGAAGCACCTGCTGTTCAAACTCGCCGTTGTGACAAATTACCCCATCAAGCGTCTGTAGAGAAAGGTTTCTTGCATAAAGACCATCAAGCACGCGCACACTCTGTACGTTGTGGAAAAACCAGCGCCCTGTTTGCTCATGATAAATATCATTAAGGAAATACTCCCCTGCATGACCAAAAGGAGTATGTCCCACGTCATGACCAAGAGCAATTGCCTCGATCAAATCAAGGTTAAGGCCAAGTGCGCGTCCAATATCTTTAGCAACCCTACAAACAAGCTGCTCATGAAGGCCGCGGCGCGTAATATCGTCATGCGAACGAAACGAGAAGACCTGTGTTTTGCCGTTTAGCCTGTTATACGCGGGAGTGTGCATGATTTTCTCGACATCTCGCATGAAAGCGGGACGCAAAAGTGATGCCTGATCATGGGTGGAATCTCGGCGAATGATGTCTTCATTTTTGCACGCGTAAGGACTTAAAGTGCCCTTGGCTATTTGCTCAGCCACAAGGGCCTGAGTTTCTTCTGAAAGTTGCCCGGTCATATGAGGTGCAAAAGGATTAGTAATGTTCATGTGTATCCTCTCTAGATGTTTTTCACCTCTAGTGTAGAAGTTTCACCGGACAAAAACTCGTGTTGAATTTTGAGAGAGCTTCTAGGGAGGCTTGACGTCTAAAAAAGGCTATCTTGAACTGGTTGTTTTAAGGCTTCAAATAGATTCTTTGCCAAAAGCGCCGCACCCTTAGAATTTGGATGCACATCGTCAGCAAAATATTTCTTCTCCTGCGACAATAGTTTTTCTCCAGAGATGCACTGCAAACCAAACTTACTAGCAACCTCTTCAATTATTTGAGGAACCTCAGCAAAACAAGAATAAGGGTGCGTAGGATACGCGTCCTCAAAATAAGGAGTAGGCGTCAAAACCACCACACGCGTATCCGCATACATCTGAGAAATCTGCCAGAGTGAATTTTGAATATCGTATGTTACCTGCGACTTTGAGCATTTTTCGTATCGATAATTTGCTCCAAGTGCAACAACAACTAAAGAAGCATCCTCGATAAACGTATACGAGCCAGGCTGATAAACTTGTCCACCAATTCCCTGGTTAACCACCTCGAGCTTCATTCGTTTAGCAAGACAGCGTGGCCAAGTTTTGTCTGGACGCTCCACAACAAAACCCTGCGCAATAGAATCGCCAAACACCACCAGCTTTTTCTTAGGCTCATCGGGCGAGAAAAACGTGCCGTTGCCACGGAGATTTTTAACGGAAGCACTCTGTAAACAGGGCAAGTAAACACTCACGTGATGCGTGTCATTAAAACCTGGAAGTCTAGCAAGGTCATCTTCAGAGGTTTCTGTTCCTAGATGAATAGAAAGTGTATGTTCACCTGCATCATCCAGTGAGAAGCTCTTGTAAGGTTTACCGTCAACCGTTACAAAGACAGAGCTGAGCTTTTTAAGATACGTAGCTTTAAGTAACTGTAAAACAGAAGAGGTTCCCTTAGGAACTTTGTCAATTTTTAGATCAAGCGCCACTTCTGAGCTGTCCGTGGTAAAGGCAACTTGAATATCTGAAGTACAAGCAGCCATCTGTTTAAAAAGACCGGGGTGCCAAGAAGAACAAGAGCCAATGACTCTAAGCTGATTGGAAGAGATGCGTAGCGGATGAACCCATCCGTGAGCAAGCTTTTCTGACCATGGTGCACCAAGTAAAAACTTAGATGCTGGAGAACTAATGCTCCACTCCCCAACTTCCATACGCACCTCCAATCACAAGTTAAATTACTATAGTTATATATTACGAGGTTATCAGACAGTATTACAATCTTTAGTAACAAATAAACTGCTCTTGTTGTCCATAGGGAGGCAACAGATATGTTTGGCGAGAAGATATTTAATTTTTCAGAACCGATTTCTAGAAAAACATTTCGCACAGTATTTCTTATTAGTTTTCTTGCCTATCAGGGTGCACGACTACTGTGGAAACAGGGACTTATTCCACCATTACTATTTTTTCTAGTATTAATTCTGACTGAGGTTATCGATTTTTATGTCTTTTTTAAAAGCGGTATCAAAAAATGGGTAAGAATTTTGTTCTTAATTTTCCTCATACTTGCGCTTATATTTGAGATAAGCCACATCATTTATTTTCTTTAACCGGTGAATAAAGCCCTCTTCTACGCTGATATGAACTGCCTCCCATTTCTTGGACATAAGAAATGGGAGGCAGTTCACGTAGAAGAGGGTTTATTCATTTTATGTAGCCTACTTA
>ENA-OWLR01000064-OWLR01000064.1-metagenome-genome-assembly--contig:-NODE-64-length-28154-cov-5.634364_pt1 | contig 28154 bp, 23 predicted proteins | sample MGYA00245352_ERZ651110 | MGnify/ENA primary metagenome ERZ651110 (study PRJEB26857, sample SAMEA4031765) | metagenome | biome: human; feature: oral; material: saliva | place: Philippines | collected 2014 | study... | reverse complement strand
TATGATACTCAATCAACTTATAATACACTTGATCTTCAATAGCATAAATTGTCATGTCTTTTTGAAGCTTAGCCATGGGCAGTTGCGGACCGTCTTTCGGCCTCTTCGGGGCTACATGTACCTATTCGGCTTTACCGCCGTTCAGTAAGGTTGTCGTATCCATATCCATGCTCATGGGCCGACTGGAATCATTCAGCGTTCTCGTCTTATTCTTGCCGTCTTTTTGGCATAGGCGTCAGGGCTGGTAATCTCACTAATCATCGGAGGAAGTATGAACTTCAGAATTGTCGGGCAGTTTCTCGGACATATAGCCTTGGCTGAAACGTGTGTTCTCGCTATTCCCCTGGTGTCTTCCCTTATTCATCGAGACGGGGCGACTTCTGCGTTTGTTTTTTCTATGGTTATATGTTTCGGCATATCGGCTCTGTTTTTTTCGAGCGGTGAAAGTAAGAAGGAAAAGTTAACCATTCAGGAAAGTATTGCCATCACAGGATGCGGCTGGTTATTGGCTACTGCGGTCGGTATGATTCCGTATATTTCGGGCGGTTATTTGGGATATCTGGATGGTCTGTTTGAAAGCATTTCGGGCTTTACCGGTACGGGCGCGACAGTTATTGAAGACCTGTATATTATGCCTCCCAGTCTCTTGTTATGGCGTAGTATGACGCACTGGTTAGGAGGTTTGGGAATTGTCGTCATCTTTATTGCTCTCTTACCGGAATCAGGTAAAACCTCATCATATATGTATAACGCTGAAGCAGCCGGTCCGACAAAAGAGCGCATTTTACCTCGTCTGCAGGATATGACAAAGGTTCTTTTTAAAATCTATATGGCATTTACAGTATGTGCATTTATTATATTTTTAATTTGCGGGATGGATTTTACAGGAGCCGTCAACCATGCCTTATCAACCGTATCAGCCGGAGGTTTCTCTACATATAATGAGAGTGCGGCTTATTTTGATGATGTATATGTTGAAGGGTGGATGACTTTTTTTATGGTTCTGGCAGGAGGCAACTTCGGCCTTTATTATCGTGCCTATCATAAAGGAGCTGCCGTCTTACTTAAAGATACGGAATTTAAAGCCTATTTATCTATTTTAGTGGTAGCCACCATTATTATTATCGGTGATTTAATGGTGGAACTTGATTCAGATTTTTTTACAGCTCTACGATATGCGGCATTTCAGACAGCCTCTATAGCCACGACGGGTTTTGTCTCTGCCGACTATGACAGATGGCCGGTTTTGTCGAAATTCGTTCTCATGGGTCTAATGATTTGCGGCGGCTGTGCGGGATCTACGGCAGCAGGATTGAAAATTTCCCGTGTAGTCATTCTTTTTCGTTCCGTAAGGTCTACCGTTCTTCACTTACTCTATCCTAAGCATGTAGTTGAGGTTATGATGAACGGAACGACCTTACACGATAGTACGGTATTGCGTGTAGGCCAATATTTTTTTATGTATATTTTCTTCATCCTCTTTTTTGCACTTCTTTTAGCATTTGACGGAGTAGGCGGTTTTGATGCCTTGGGAATCAGTGTTTCCACTATGGGGTGCATCGGTCCGGCCTTCGGCGTTACGGGGGCGACTTGTACATATGCGGATTTATCTTGGTTCTCTAAAACCGTCATATGTTTTTCCATGCTTTTAGGACGTCTGGAAATTTTTACGATCCTTGTCATGTTGCGTCCCGGTTTGTGGAAGGGCAAGAATACATGGTAATAATTAACCTCTCATAATAAGGGCGGCATTATAATTACATTAGAAACAAGAAGAAAGGACAGACTTTTCAGATTCTTTAGCCGAAAATGGTGTAAAACCTATTCGGAGGGATGAGTATGAAAAGAATCTTCTTGCTTTTTCCGTTACTAACGGCCTTGGGATTGGCCGTATACGGAAATTCGTTGGTAGAGGCTACGCTTCCGGAAGAAATGACAGCCGTTCCGGAAATTCAGGTAGAAAATGACAGACTTTTATATGTTTACATAAGCGGAGCCGTCAAAAGCCCCGGTGTATATTCTTATAAGCGTCCGCTTTTAGTAGGTGAGGTTATTAAGGATGCAGGCGGTTTTAATTCCTATGCAGACAGTGAGGCCATAAATGCGGCGGCTCCTATAGAAGACGGATTACATATTCATATTCCTTATAAAACGGACGGAATCGGGGTTGCGGTTAAAGACGATCACAAAATTCACCTAAACGAGGCTGATGAAAAAACGTTGACAAGCTTAAACGGTATCGGTCCTGCAATGGCAGCCGCCATTATCGCTTATCGTAATGAACACGGATCCTTTACATCCGTAGAGGAGTTAAAGCAAGTAAAGGGAATTGGCGCTGCCAAGTATGAAAAGCTGAAAGATGTCGTAGATCTATGAATAAGTATTTGTCTTGCAGTCTCGTTATTTGTGTTTGTACGGCGATTTTTTTACATGAATACGTGCAGTTGTCGATTCTGTTGTCAGTCGTTACGGGTTTTATCTGTATTTGTATAGCCTTCTTCGCGCGTAAACGAAGGAGGCTGTTTTGTATATTCATGTGCGGTGCCGTTTTTTTCTTCGCTTGGGCAGGGACGGTACACAGTGAGACAAGATTTAACGCCTTGCCTCACTATTTAAGCGGAACCGAGACGGAGGCCGTTTTTCGAATCTGCGATAAAAAGCGTGTTTATAAGGAAAAAAATCAGAGTGTGACCGTTTATCGAGCCGATTTAAAAAGTCACGGCGGTAAGGGGAGTGTACTTTTATATATTCATGGAGAGAATCCCTTTGAAGAGGGGTGTGTAGTTAAAGGTCGTGTATCCTGTACGGCTCCCGTATTTAAGAAAAATTACGGGACTTATGACTTTTATCATGCCTATCGCTACAGGAGTATTTTTATGAAATGTAAGGAGCATAAGGACACGCCCTTAGAGCTTGTCGAGCCGCCGTCAATGTATGATGCGTCCTTACACAGTATACGTCTAAGGATAACGGACTCTTTTACGGAGGTGATGGGAACACGCCTGGCATACGTTTTCACCTCTCTTTTGTTTGGCGGTCATTACGATGAAATAGATGAAGATATTATTCGCAACTTTTCTCTTACGGGAATGATTCATATTCTTTCCGTGTCCGGTTCACACATAACAATCCTTTTGAGTGTTATTTGGGCCTTAGCCGGAGGCTTGTCGCTAAGTCGTCGGGTGAAACTGTCAGGGGCTTCGGTGGTACTTTTTTTGTATTGTGCACTGGCCGGATTTACAGTACCTGTCATACGATCAACTCTTACGGGGATGGCAGCTGCTTATGCGGCGGAAGGAAATTGCGAACATTCCCCTTTACATATATTGTCATTAGTTGCCCTGTTTTTTTTAGCGGAGAATCCCTTTGTCTTTTACGATCTGTCTTTTCGGCTGTCTTTTTGCGCCGCTGCAGGTATTATTTTGTTTACGCCCAAGACGGAGGCGGCCTTGTCCTTTTTACCCGTTTTTTTACGTCGTTGTACAGCTGTCTGCATAGGTGCACAGATTCCTGCAGTCCCCTTGTTAACCGGAACTTTTGCAGGCCTGCCTTTATATACCTTGCCGGCTAACCTTTTGGTGGGCTCCATATTGGACGGGCTTATTGTAGCGGGACTTGTAGCGGCTCTGGCCGTATATATTATGCCTTTTTTCGGCGGAATTATCTTACATATTTTGAAGCCTTTTTTGTGGGCTGCCCTTAAGGCCAACGCTTTTTTAGCTGCGTTACCGTATAGTTTTATCCCGACGGGAAGTATGGGGGATTTATTGACAGTGGCCTATATTCTTGCGGTTTTTGCCGTTTATGGAACCTGTAAAAGAAAAGTAGCGGCTTTTTGTTCCGTTTTTATTTTTAGTGCAGCTGTTTACACGAATTTTTCTCATCGACAAGATCGTCAATTGATGGTTCTCGATACGTTGCCTGATTATACTGTATATATTAAAGAAGATAACGGAATGTCCAAGATGTGGTATAATAAGAAGCAAAAGTTCGGAGCTTCCTGCATTATGTCTGTAGTAGCTCCGGCCCTACATCATGAAGCAATTTTTTCGGTAGGAGAAGTATTTTTGTCAGGGCAGGCGACGGAGAAAATAAAGACTGACATACAAAAATCCTTTAAAATAAATGTTGTTTCAGGAGGATGTCCCGATTTTACGAACGAAGAGTTTCGTATATGCGGAGACGGCATTGAATTTATAAAGACCGGAAAAAAGCTTAATGTAAAAGAATGCGGTGAAATAAGGGCATACGAACATAAAGGAAAATGGCATTTCGAAACATATAGTGGAGAAACATATGAAACATATTAAGATTATATACGGTACGGAAACGTACATGATGGAAGAAGAAAGAAAAAGTTTTATAAAAGCCTGTGAAAGTGATTGTGGAGAAAAGCCTGAAATTACGACTTTTCACAAGGATGATACGGTCTTTACCGTAGCGGAAAATATAGATGGAGAGTCCTTATTTTCCGCAGCTACCTTAACGGTATGGAAAAATCCTCCCGTCCTACCTTTAAAAAAAAGCGGCAGGTCGAGAAGCAAAACCGACAAGAGTGAGGACCTGTTGTTGGAGCGACTGGCAAATACGGGAAAAGGTTGCTATGTTCTTTTCATAGTCGAGGGCCCTGTTGATACGGGCAGTGCCTTTTATAAAGCTTTGGTCCCTTTGGCAGATGTAAGTGCATGCGAAGCCGTGACTGAGAAAAATATTATGTTTCATGTAGATACATATTTAAAAAAATACGGCTTTACGCTGACCGCAGAGGCTCGGGGTCTGATGACGGAGATGTTTCATACGTGGAGTACCCTTTCTCTTCTTTACGTTTTTTCAGAACTTGATAAGTTAGCGATTGACCCGGCTAGAAAGCGTATCAGTGCAGATGACCTGGAAGGATTGTTTGCCGGAACGGCAGAAAAAAATCTCTTCACCTTCGGGGAATATTTTCTGTTTCGGAACGGAGAAGGCTGTATTCCCTTAATGAAGAGTCTCTTTGCCAAAACTGAAGGGTTTATGAAAAGTACGGCCTATTTGATGTCGCGCTTACGCATGTTACGCTCCTATGCGGAGCTTGTCGCCAGCCATAAGGACAAGGCGACAGTCGAGCTATTAATGACTAAAATCAATAACGGACGACCGGTTCGCGGTAGTTTGTATTACTTGCAAAAGTATCTTAAATATTGGACAATAAAAGAGTTGGATACACTGATATGTGACCTCTTTACCTTGCAATTGCGTATGCGTCGGGGGACTGCTGTACAGGAAGATGCGGAGGCACTTATTTGTCTGTACTGCAGCAAATCGGTGAAGAAGAATCGATAAATGATTATGTCTTATTTTATACATAAAAACGGAATTACTTGTGTTATATAGCCGTTGATTTAAAGGAATATTATGAAATACTATCATATTGTACCTCAAAAAGAATTAAAGCTGCCTTATGGGGATAAGCGTTATTTGAATATACAGCGCCTCAGTGTATGTCTTGATAAGAAGTCCTGGCACATTACAGCCGACTTGCCGAACGGTGCGGATATGGCCTTTTTTTCCGATTTATGTCGTAAAGGATTGTCCTTGGAAGGAGACATTGCTATTGAATGTTTACCTGCATCCGAAGCCGACAGAGATGGAGAATTGTGGATGCCTGAAACCATTGAATCTCCGGTGGATGACAACGGGGCGGATGTGGGGACCGGTGAAGATTATGCCATTATTCATGAAGATATATATGACGACGGCGAAGACTTATATGACGAAGACTATCTGAAGGCTTGTGTCGTCGTTTCCAGGCCCGAATCGAGATCGTCTTCGAGTAAAGGGGCAACAAGAAGGCAAACCGGCGATGTGCAAGGAAATGTATTGCTGGGCCGAGCCATATCGGATCAGGAGGTAACGCCTATTGACGATGTACTCGGAGAGGAACGCAATAAAGTCATCTTGCACGGTAAGGTTGTTCAGGTTGAATTTAAGGAACTTAAATCAAAACGAATCTTGTTGAAGTTTCAAATTGCCGATAAGACGAACGGCATTTCGGCAATGAAGTTTATTGATACGGGAAATAGCGGTAAGTATGGCCGCAAGGGAATGACGGAAGAAGAAATAGGCCTATTAAAGCAAAACCTTACTGTTAATACATCCGTTCTCGTTGGCGGGAATGTTCGCTTCGATACGTATCAAAATAATTATGTTCTCAATGTCGACTCTATTATGAAAGCTCGTGAAGAATCGAATGAACGTATGGATACCCATGAAAATCCTCGAGTAGAACTTCATTTACATACTACGATGAGTGATATGGATGCATTGATTACGGTTAAGGACCTGATTAAGACCGTTAAGAAGTGGAATCATCCTGCTATTGCCGTAACGGACCACGGTGTCGTGCAATCCTTTCCTATGTTACAGTCCGTAGCCAAGGCGAACGGCGTTAAGGTTATATACGGTATGGAAGGGTATTTGTTCGATGAAGAAATCGATAAATCATATCATATTATTATTTTAGCGAAAAACCAGGTGGGCATACGCAATTTGTATAAACTTGTCAGCATATCCCATTTGAAGTATATTTACCGCGGACGGCCGCGTATTCCTCGTAAAATTTTGAACGAATACAGAGAAGGACTTATTTTAGGTTCGGCCTGTGAAGCGGGGGAATTAGTTCGTTCGATGGTGCAAAAACGACTGCCTTATGACGAACTGAAAAAGATTGCCGAGTATTACGATTATTTGGAAATTCAGCCCATATCCAATAACGGCTTCCTCGTTCGAGAAGGCTTTGTTGATGATGAAGAGGGGCTTAGAGATATTAATCGAACGATTTTAAAAATCGGCGATGAATTAGGGAAAATGACTGTCGCTACTTGTGATGCTCATTTTATGAATAAGGAAGATAAGATTTATCGAGAAATCCTTATGACGGGAAAAGGCTTTAGAGATGCTCAATTTCAGCCTGATCTCTATTTACGTACTACGGACGAAATGTTGGAAGAATTTGCTTACTTGGGCAAAGACCGGGCGGAAGAAGTTGTTATTACCAACCCCAATAAGGTTAATGACTGGGTTGAAGAGGTAACGCCCGTACCTAAAGAAAATCTTTATTTTCCGAGAATCGAAGGCTCGTCGGAAGCTCTGAAGGAAATGTGTCTGCGTAAGGCTCATAAGATATACGGTACGCCCTTACCGACTGTTGTTGAAGAGCGTCTGGATGAAGAATTTACCTCTATCTTCGGTAACGGGTTCGGCGTTCTGTATTACATTGCTCACAAGTTGGTTAAACATTCGAATGATGACGGTTATCTTGTGGGATCACGAGGATCCGTAGGTTCGTCCTTTGTAGCAACCATGTCGGATATTACGGAAGTAAACCCTTTGCCGCCTCATTATGTATGCCCTTCGTGTTGCCACAGTGAGTTCTTTACGGACGGATCCGTTGCCGGCGGGTTTGACTTGCCTGACAAAAATTGTCCCGAATGCGGCACGCCTATGAAAAAGGACGGACATAATATTCCTTTTGCTATTTTCTTGGGTTTTGAGGGCGATAAGGTACCCGATATCGATTTGAACTTTTCGGGGGAATATCATCCGAAGGCTCATAAGTATACGGAAGAACTTTTCGGTAAAGATAATGTATTTCGTGCCGGGACTATCGGTGCCGTACAGGATAAGACGGCTTACGGCTATGTTAAGAAATGGGCGGAGGCTCGCGGCATTACGGCGAACGATGCGTATATCAACAGTCTTGTTAACGGTTGTACGGGAATTAAAAATACTACGGGACAACATCCCGGAGGAGTAATGGTTATTCCTCGCGATATAGATGTCCATCATTTTACGCCCGTCCAATATCCGGCTAATAAAAAAGACTGCGGTATTATAACGACCCATTTCGACTATCATTCCATTGAAGGCCGTCTTGTAAAACTTGATATACTGGGCCATGATGATCCGACTGTTATCCGCATGCTTGAAGACATGACGGGAGTTAAGGCGACTACCATTCCTTTTGATGATCAAAAAACAATGAGTCTCTTTTCATCTACCGAAGCCCTGGGACTCACGCCAGAAGAACTGGGCTCTCCTGTAGGTAGCCTGGGTATTCCCGAATTCGGTACATCTTTTGTGCGGAAGATGCTTGTAGATACGATGCCGAAGACCTTTTCAGGTCTTGTCCGTATATCCGGCTTTTCACACGGTACGGATGTATGGTTGAATAATGCTCAGGAATTAATTACGTCCGGTAAGGTACAGTTGAATGAAGCCGTATCGACACGTGATGATATAATGAATTATCTCATCAATCACGGTATTAAACCGAAAACGAGTTTTAAGGTTATGGAAAATGTCCGTAAGGGCAAGGGAATTGATAAACCGGATAAGGCGACAGGAAAGAAAACGACGGATTATGAAGGAGAATTGCGTAAGGGTCATATTCCCGAATGGTTTATTCAATCGTGCTTGAAAATAGGCTATCTTTTCCCTCGCGCTCATGCCGTTGCTTATGTTATGATGGCATTTAGAATAGCTTGGTACAAGATTAATTATCCCTTAGCCTATTATGCCGCTTATTTTACAATTCGAGCCAAAGCATTCAGCATTCCCATGATGATTCACGGGTTGGATACGGCGCGGCAGGCTATGAAGATGATTACGGCCAAGGGAGACGGTGCTTCCAAAATCGAAAAAGACCTGTACTCCACGCTGGAGTTGGTCGTAGAGATGAATTTGCGCGGTATTTCTTTTATGAATATCGATATAAATAAGTCGGAAGCGACTAAGTTTACTATTCATGACGGTAAGATACTGTTGCCGTTTACGGCTCTGGACGGCTTGGGCAAAAATGTAGCCGAACAAATAGTAGAAGGCAGAAAGTCGCAGGCGTATACGTCAAAAGAAGATTTGAAGTATCGTGGTAAAGTCGGTCAGACCTTAATTGATTCTCTGGCTGAGATGGGGTGTTTGGGAGAACTCCCCGAAGATGAACAAATAGATTTATTCGCCATGTAAGATACAGGACAGTAAGAACGGGGTGAAGGCTATGAGTATCAATGAAAAGTTGCGTGACGATCTCCACGATCAATTATTCAAGGCCATCTTGGAATTAAAGAGCATGGAAGAGTGCTATGAATTCTTTGAAGATATTTGTACGATTCAGGAAATGAAGTCCATTGCGGCTCGTTTGGAAGTTGCCAGGATGTTGAGAGCCGGAGATATTTACGAAGATATTGTCAAAAAAACGGGAGCCAGCACGGCTACTATCAGTCGGGTCAAAAGGTGTCTCAATTACGGGACGGGAGGATATGATACCGTTCTGGAACGCTTGGGCATGGGCCGAGGCATTAAAAAGAAGTAGTTTTTTAGTAAAAAGGAGTAAAGAAGATGAAAGCGTTTTTTCAAGAATTTAAAAATTTTGCAGTTCAAGGTAATGTAATCGACGTGGCTGTCGGTGTAGTAATCGGTGGAGCCTTCGGTAAAATTACGACATCCCTCGTTACCAATATCATTATGCCTCCTATCGGCATTTTATTGGGCGGTGTCGATTTTACGGATTTTTTCATTCCCTTGGCAAATACGTCGGCTCAAACCTTGGCGGAAGCTCAGGCACAAGGGGTACCTGTTATTGCTTACGGCCTTTTTATTAATACGGTCGTAGATTTTCTTATTATTGCCTTTGCCATATTCCTGGTTATTAAGCAAATAAACCGTTTCAAAAAGCCGGCGGCACCGGCACCTTCCAGAACTTGCCCCTTTTGTAAAGAAACAGTGGCTGATGAAGCTACTCGTTGCCCCCATTGTACGAGTGAGCTGACTGTTTAAATGCGCACCAAAGGTGATATAACCGTATTTTCAGACGGAACGATGAATGTATATAATCGTTCGTTGGCGGAAGAACTGTGGTACGACTATAAAGATTTTGCTCATAGGGCCGCAAAATACCGTAAAATGAATAAAAAAGACGCCGAACTTTCGGCCCGGCGTTACGAACGTGCGGCAGTCTTTGCTTTGTGCGAGTTTTTTTGCCAAGTTCTTGGCAGTTGGTACAATCAAGGGCAAGAAAAGGGATGCTTTCCGACAGGTACGGGTGAAGATATACTCTTTGTTTTTCGTGCCTTTTCTTCAACTGCCTTGGGAGTAGCTGGAAGGAATGTAAAAGATTCGGAATTTTCCGGATTGTACTCTTTGCTGGAACGGTATTGTCGCCACGACGGCTCGGTATGGGAAGTAATGACCGGTGACCATTTAAGTGAAACGGAAGAAAAGATGGATGACTTTCTGACAAGGGTGGAAAGTCGAACCTCTTTTCGGCGATTTACGCCGTGGAGTGAACAGACGAAGTCTATTATTGAACGATTGAGCGGCCTTCTTAGAAGGCGCGATTAAAGAAAGAGGACGATCCGCGTCGTCCTCTTTCTTTAATTTATAAGTGTGAAAAAAATAACGAATATTATCGTATATAGAATCATGAGGCGGAGTCATAGATTTCATAAAACCCTTTCAAGAATGGTATATAAAAGTAGTGAAAAAAGCGATTTTTTCTAATAAATAGTATAGATTTTTTCATTGGAAGTGGTATACTTATAACTGTAAAGGGATAGTTTTCAGGTTTGGTTCTCTTTTTTTTAGTAAAATTTGTGAAAGAAATCACTTTAAAGGAGGAGTTCAACATGTTTTGTAAAAAAGTAATGGTCATCGGTGCAGGTACAATGGGTTCGGGTATTGCGCAGGTATTTTTAACACATGGTTGTGACGTAATCTTGAATGACATTAAACAAGAATTTATCGACGGCGGTGTTAAGAAAATCGACAAAAGCCTGACGAAACTCGTAGCTAAAGAAAAGATGACACAAGCTGATAAAGATGCCGCTATGGGTCGTCTTACCGGCTTTGTTGAAATTACGAAAGACAACATGAAAGATGTGGATCTTGTCGTAGAAGCGGCTATTGAAGACATGAAGATTAAAGGTCAGATCTTCAAAAACTTAGGTGAAGTTTGCCCGCCTGAAACGATTTTAGCTTCCAACACGTCTTCCTTACCTATTACGAAGATTGCAGCAGCAACCAATCGTCCGGACAAAGTAATCGGCATGCATTTCTTTAATCCCGCACCGGTTATGAAGTTGATTGAATTGATCAACGGCATTGCTACGTCGGAAGATACATTCAATAAAGTATTCGAAGCATCGAAAGCTCTCGGCAAGAGCCCCGTTAAAGTTAACGACTTCCCGGGCTTCGTAGGTAACCGTGTAGTTATTCCTATGATTAACGAAGCTATTCAGGCTTTGATGGAAGGTGTAGCGTCCAAAGAAGATATTGATGCCGTTTGCCAATTGGGCTTTAACCATCCCATGGGACCCTTGGCATTGTCCGACTTGATCGGTAACGATATTGTTCTCCATATTATGGAAGTTCTTTATGAAGGCTTCGGTGATCCGAAATATCGTCCCAGCGCATTATTACGTCAGTATGTAAATGCAGGTTATTTAGGTCGTAAAACTGGCAAAGGTTTCTATGATTATGAATAATTAAGTTATTCGTGACAAAACGCCTTCGCAAGAAGGCGTTTTGTTATCTCTTTAAAAACCAAGGGAAAGGAGGCGAAAAGTTAAAATGGAGGAAAATATAGGGTGTCGTATCAGCAGATTGAGAAAGGCCCAAGACATAGGAGTCTACCAGTTGGCCGAGCAGGCCCGCGTATCGGCTCAGACCGTTTATCGGTGGGAGCACGGGAACGTTGCCAACATTAAAGAATCTATTTTAGAGCGTCTGGCACCTATTTTGGGCGTTACGAAATACTACATAAAAACGGGATTACACGGCGATGTACTGCCGCCTGAAGTGGAAGACTGGTTACACCGCCCGAAAAACATGGAAAAAATTATTCAATTTTATTATCGGGAAATCGCTGAAGAGCGAATTCGTGAAATGAAGAAAGAGCGTAGTTAGAAAAAATGAAGAAACGACTGTATGAAAGATAGCCGCAGGGAAATGTGAAAGATTTATTTCCTTGGGGCTATTTTATTGCCAAACGGAGAGTGAGCGTATATACTGAAAAAAATTGCTTTTTAAATAACGCGCTATGGTTACCGGTGCGTATTATAGGAATTTAATGCGGAAGGTGAGTATATGATTCTGTCAGGAAAAGAAATTGTTAAACACATGGGGAAGGAAATAGTTATCGAACCCTTTGATAAAAGTCGTGTAAACCCGAATAGTTACAATTTATCTCTGTATAATGAATTAATGGTATACGACTCGAAAGAATTGGATATGGCAAAACCCAACTCGGCTTCGGTCATAAAAATTCCTGAAGAAGGTTTCGTGCTTCAACCCAATGTGTTGTACTTGGGGCGTACGAACGAATATACGAAGACGGAAAATTATATTCCCATGTTGGAAGGGCGTTCTTCCGTCGGGAGACTGGGCGTATTTATTCACGTTACAGCCGGATTCGGCGATGTAGGCTTTGCCGGCTACTGGACCTTGGAAATCTTTTGCGTCCAACCGATTCGTATTTATCCGAATGTGGAAATATGCCAGATCTATTATCATGATATTGACGGAGAATATGACACGTATAAGAGCGGGAAGTATCAACATAATAACGGAATTCAACCGTCCATGTTGTGGAAGGACTTTATAAAATAATGAATATTTCGGAAATTCCTTTTAGTTCAATTCAACAAATACGCATCGGTCACTGGGAAGACGTAAAGGGCGGGACAGGATGTACGATTTGTCTTGCGGAAAAAGGGGCGGCTTGCGGCGTTGACGTGCGCGGAGGCGGCCCTGCATCACGGGAAACCGAGCTTCTTAAACCGACGGCTACAGTAGAAAAAATACATGCCGTTCTTTTGTGTGGAGGCAGTGCCTTCGGATTGGCGGCGGCTGACGGGGTTATGTCCTACTTAAAAGAACGGCAAATCGGATTTGATACACCTTACGGTCCTGTTCCTTTAGTTGTCGCATCATCCATATATGACCTGCCTTGTGGCGATAAAGACGCTTATCCGCAGAGAGACAGCGGTTATGCGGCGGCAGTCAATGCTGTTGAAAAAAACGAAGCTCTTTCCGGTAATTACGGTGCCGGTACGGGGGCGACTATCGGAAAAATAGGCGGGCCCCGTACCGCTATGAAGAGCGGCCAGGGATTTTGCGCCTATAAGGTGGGAGATTTATCGGTAGGTGCCTGTATTGTCGTAAATGCATTAGGTGATGTAGTCGATAAAAACGGCAGCATTTTAGCGGGTATGAGAACAGAAGACGGATCCTTTGCGGATTCGCAAAGGATTTTGGTCACGCAGGGTTTTTTGCCCTGGACAAGTGAACCGGGAACGGTCAACACGACGATCGGCTTTGTTGTCACGAACGGGAAGTTTAATAAGACGCAAATGAATAAGGCGGCGGCTCTTTGTTCCAACGGACTTGTACGCTCTATTCGCCCTGTTAACACGACAGCTGACGGAGATAGCCTTTACGCTTTGGCTACGGGAGAAGTAGAAGCGGATTTAAATCAAATGGGAGCACTCGGAGCTATGGCTGTTGAAGAGGCCGTGCGGCGAGCCGTTAAAGCGGCAACGGGATTGCACGGATTTCCGGCCTTACAAAATATATAAAAATACCCCCTCGTCAAGTTTTACATGACGAGGGGGTTTTAGTATATTTATGAATCTTAGGATTTAAAGTAAGGCTTAAAAACAGAACGGTTCGGCTCTTTTCTTTCCTTGACTTCGCGGCGACTTTCACTACCGGATTTACGGTCTGTCGAGCGGTGACGGAAGTTACCGTCTTTGCTCTTGCCTGCAGGTCGACGTCCGTCTAAACGACGGTGAGAGTCCCCGGAGGGACGGCGTTTACTATTACGGCTGTTGCCGTTACGATTGCCGTGACTACGACGAATTCGCAGAGGAGCTTCTTCCGTAATCTTTACGGGTGTCGTATCGGGTTCTTTAATTAACAGCTTGACGGCAGCGGCTACGAGGGTAACGGAGTCATAGGTTTCCAGTAATTCTTCCGCACTGGCACGATAAGCTGTCACATCGCCTTCTTCGGCAGCTGTTGAAAGATTGCGCAGTGCCGTTTGCTGAGCACCTTCCAACGCTTCTGAGAATGACGGTGCCTTGCGACGGGAAATACGATGTTTGATGAGCTTTTCAATAGTGCGTAAGTGGTCGATTTCACGGGGAATGACAAAGGTGGTGGCTTCACCGCTTTGACCGGCACGGCCTGTGCGGCCTACTCGGTGTACATAGCTTTCCGGATCTTGCGGCAAATCATAGTTGTATACGTGAGTTACACCGCTAATGTCGAGTCCGCGGGCTGCGACGTCCGTAGCGACGAGTATATCAATTGTTTTTTCACGGAACTGGCGAATGACGGAATCTCGCTTAGCCTGTGTCAGGTCGCCGTGAATACCTTCTGCCGAATAACCGCGTTTTTTCAGGCCTTCCGACAATTCGTCGACGCGGCGTTTCGTGCGAACGAAAATAATAGCCAAGTCCGGTTCCTGTAAGTCCAGAAGTCGGCAGAGAACATCGAACTTTTGGCGGTCGGCGACTTCAATGTAAGACTGTTCCACCAAGTCGATAGTTACTTCTTTAGCTTTCATGCGAATAATTTGCGGGTCTTTAAGGAAGGTTTCGGCCAGTTTTTGAATGGGTGCCGGCATAGTTGCGGAGAAGAGAAGGGTTTGTCTCGTTTCCGGGGTAGCCGACATGATTAAATTAATGTCGTCAATAAATCCCATATTTAACATTTCATCTGCTTCGTCCAAGACGATGGTGGAAATGGATGATAATTTTACGGTACCGCGTTTCATGTGATCAATCAATCGACCCGGTGTTGCTACGATAATTTGCGGCGATTTACGTAAACGACGTAATTGGCGTTCCATATCTTGACCGCCGTAAATAGGCAATGCCTGTACCGGCGTATATTGAGCAAGATGATTTATCTCCTCGGCAACCTGGATAGCCAGTTCGCGAGTAGGTGACAGGATGACGGATTGCAATTCTTTGGGAGCCCCGGCTGCGAGAATTTTTTCGAGAACAGGGATGCCGTAAGCCGCTGTTTTGCCCGTACCCGTCTGTGCCTGACCGATCATGTCATGACCTTCCAAGGCTACGGGAATAGAACCTTCCTGAATGGGAGTGGGTTCTTCGAATCCCATATCATTTAAAGCGTTAATAATAACGTCGCTGATCTGTAAGTTTTTGAATTTTTCTAACATGTATACCTCCATACTAATATAAACTCTATCATTATATCATAGGTGCTGTATGAAAAACTATATTGTCAAGCCGATCTTCTTTGAATTCGAACTTCCTATATTTTATATACAGATCGGCTATAGAGACAGACAGGTGATATGTGTTTAATGTATAAATGAATGATGCGGAAAAGGGAACCGGAAAAATCCGAAGTGTAATTTGGCAACGGTTTTCAGAAAATCAGGTTTATACAGACCCTGTTTCATGATATGGAAAGGGAAGCGAAGAAGGCTTTAAACAATGGTAAAACGGCATATTACCTTGCATTTTACGAGGTAATTAATGTATACTGTATAATTGATAAAAAATAGAGCTTTGAGTCGTACTAATTGGAGGTCGGAACGTGTTTAATAAAGTAATGCAAAGACTGCTCGGCAATAATACGGAACGTGAATTGAAAAAAATGAGACCGATTGTTCAGCAGATTAACAGCTTAGAACCGCAGATGGCGGCATTGAGCGATACATCGTTACAGGAAAAAACATTTGAATTTAAGAAGCGTCTTGCCGAAGGCGAAACGCTGGACGATATTTTGCCCGAAGCATTTGCCGTCGTTCGTGAAGCTTCACGACGCGTGTTGGGCATGAGACATTTTGACGTGCAGTTGTTGGGCGGTATTGTTTTGCATCGCGGTGATATTGCGGAAATGCGTACAGGTGAAGGCAAAACTTTGGTTGCCACTTTACCCGTATATTTGAATGCACTGTCGGGAAAGGGTGCTCATGTCGTTACCGTCAATGATTATTTGGCAACGCGTGACAGCGAAGAAATGGGACAAATATATAAGTTCCTCGGTTTGTCTGTAGGACTTATTGTACACAATCTTAACTATGAACAACGTCGTCGTGCCTATGCGGCCGATATTACGTACGGAACGAATAACGAGTTCGGTTTCGACTACTTGCGCGATAACATGGTTATCAGTAAAGAACAAATGGTACAGCGGCCGTTGAATTATTGTATCGTCGACGAAGTGGACAGTATTTTAATCGACGAAGCTCGTACGCCTTTGATTATTTCAGGCCCCGGAGAAGATTCAACAGACTTGTATAAAACTCTGGCGGCTATTGTCAAGAGATTGACTCCTGAAGATTATACGATGGATGAAAAACAAAAGACCATTGCTCCTACGGAGGCGGGTGTTGCAAAGGTTGAAAAAATGTTGGGCATTGAAAATATGTTCGACAATGAACACTTGGATTTGAATCATCTGGTCATTCAGGCATTGCGGGCTAATTTCATGATGCATCGCGATAAGGACTATGTTGTAAAAGACGGAGAAATAGTTATTGTCGATGAATTTACGGGCCGGCTTATGTTCGGTCGCCGCTTCAGTGACGGCCTGCATCAGTCCATTGAAGCTAAAGAAGGTGTAAAAGTTCAGGGTGAAAGTAAAACTTTGGCGACGATTACTTTCCAGAACTATTTCCGTATGTACGAAAAATTAGCCGGCATGACCGGCACGGCAAAGACGGAAGAAGACGAATTCAATAAGATTTATAAGCTTGACGTATATGTTATTCCTACTAATAAACCGGCTATTCGTAAAGACTTACCCGATGTTATTTATAAGACGAAAAATGCCAAGTATAGAGCTGTTGTGCGTCAAGTCCAGGAACGTCACGCAACGGGGCAGCCTATTTTGGTAGGTACGACATCTATACAGCAGTCGGAAGTCATTAGTCGGCTCTTAAAGGAAGTTAATATTGTCCATAATGTATTAAATGCTAAATATCATGAAAAAGAAGCCGAAATTATTAAAGATGCGGGCCAAAAAAACATGGTTACCATTGCCACCAATATGGCCGGTCGCGGCACGGATATTAAGCTGGGTGAAGGCGTTCCCGAACTGGGCGGTTTGATGATTATCGGTACGGAACGTCATGAAAGCCGTCGTATCGACAATCAGTTGCGCGGTCGTGCCGGTCGTCAAGGGGACCCGGGGGCCACTCAATTCTATCTGTCTCTTGAAGACGACTTAATGCGTATTTTCGGTTCCGAAAATATTTCAAAATTTATGGACCGCCTCGGCATGGAAGAAGACGATCCTATTGAACACTCTATGATTACACGTTCTATTGAGAAGGCACAAAAGAAGGTAGAAGCTCATAACTTCGAAATCCGTAAATACGTGCTCGAATATGACGATGTTATGAATCAGCAACGTGAAGTCCTTTACGCACAAAGACGTAAGGTGTTGACGACGGAATCTCTGCGCGAAACCGTTCTGTCCATGCTCGATGATATTATTTTGGACGGTTTGTCAACGTATGCCAATGAAAAATTATATCCTGAAGAATGGGATTTCGGCGGTCTCATTTCTCAAATGGAGCAATATTTCCTGCCTAAGGGAACCGTGAAAACGAGTGAATTGGAAAATCTCAGCAGACAGGAAGTGCAGGAACGTTTGACGGAAATTGCCGTTAAGCTGTATGACGAAAGAGAAAAGGAAATCGGCAGTGAAACGATGCGTGAGTTGGAAAAAGCTATTATGCTGCGTGTCGTAGACAGTAAATGGATGGACCACCTCGATGCTATGGATGCCCTTAAAGAGGGGATTAATCTGCGTGCGTACGGTCAAAAGAATCCTATTGTGGAATATAAGTTTGAAGCGTACGAAATGTTTGAAGAAATGGTTGAATCTATTAAACGGACAGTCATTACTTTCTTATATCACGTACAAGTAACTTATAACCGTCCCGTGCCGCCTGCAGAAGACCATTTACAGGGGGCCAAAGAATCTTATGCCGATATCGATTCGCCCGGCGAAGTGGTAGAAGAAGCCGAGTCGCGTGATGTGCCGACAATCGGAAGAAAAGAAGGGGAAACGGAAGAGTAATTCTTCCGTTTTCTATATGTTATTACGCACTTTTAAGGACGGTGATTCTTGTGTTATTGGAAGAAATGAGAAAGCCCATAGAAGACTTACAGAACAGAATACAGGAAATCGGGGATTCACTTTAACTTAGATAAAAAGCGGGAGCGCATTCAGGATTTGGATATGCGTATGAGTGATCCCGATTTTTGGAATTCCCCCGATACGGCCAAGGCTGTATCTCAAGAGGCTACGAAGCTGAAAGAAGAGGTGCAGGGACATGACGACTTGGTTAATGAGGCCGCCGATTTGTCGGAATTATACGACTTGGCTGCTGAAGATGAAGATACTTCATTTACAGGCGAGATAGAGCGACAATATTATCGATTGGTCAAAGAATTGGAAAAAAGAGAAGTTCTTTTGCTCCTTTCAGGAGAATACGATTCTTGTAACGCCATCATGGCTTTTCATGCCGGTGCAGGCGGAACGGAAGCCCAGGATTGGACGCAAATGATTGTGCGTATGTACAGTCGATGGGCAGAACAACACGGGTACACTATTCGTATGATAGATTATCAGCCGGGTGATGAAGCGGGTACGAAGAGTTGTGCTTTTACGGTCGAAGGTGAAAATGCATACGGTTATTTGAAATCTGAAAAAGGCGTACACAGATTGGTACGCATTTCACCTTTCGATACAAACGGCCGTCGCCATACGTCTTTTACGGCTGTAGATGTCATGCCCGAGTTGCCGGACGATGCGGAAGTGGAAATAAATATGGACGATGTACGTGTCGACTATTTCCGTGCTTCAGGTGCCGGCGGGCAGCATGTTAACAAAACGAGCTCGGCTGTACGCATGACCCATATTCCTACGGGGATAGTCGTTCAATGTCAGAATGAACGCTCTCAAATTCAAAATAGAGAAATGTGCATGAAGTATTTACGTGCCAAACTCTTTGAATTGGAAGAAGAAAAAAAAGAAAAGTTGCGTGCCGAATTGACGGGAACCCAACAGTCTATTGAATGGGGCAGCCAGATTCGTTCGTACGTATTCCATCCGTATAACTTGGTCAAAGACCATCGTACCGGCGTGGAAACGAGCAATATCCAGTCCGTTATGGACGGAAACATAGACATGTTTATTGAAGGCTACTTGCAGTTTTTGAAAAACAGGCGGACGGGTCATAAGGAAGAGATATAATGAGAAAACTGATTGTCTTTCTTGTCATAGTGGCCGGATTATGTACCGCTTTGCAACTTAAAGGGCAAGAGGCGGCGGAGGAAGGGCTTTATCGTTCGTTGAACGGGCGGATGAATGTAACGAGGCAAGACGTAGTCGTCAAAGTCGATCCGGGTATTAAAATGATGCTCGGACGTTTGGATTCCGTGTATGTTCACAGCGGCCCTTTTGCCATGGGTAAATTAAAGTTTGAGTCCTTTGATTGTTCCCTTTCAGGCATTCGCTTTAATCCTCTGGATTCCTTAGCAGGGCAACGGTTATATATCGGCAGTGCCGAAACGGGCAGTGTACAAGCCGTTATTTCATCATCCGACTTACAATCATATTTACAATCACGAACGGATAAAATTTCAGATGCCGTTGTTACCTTTGAGGATGACAGCGTTCATATCAAAGGTAAGGTTCGTTTAGGTAATATTTTTACGGCAACAACGGATATTACGGGCAATTTCGTAATCGACGGTACACGATTAAAGTTTTTACCTTCTCATATCGGTATTGAAGGCGCGGGTAAGTCTTACGGAACGGACAATATAGGTGCTGTTGATATTTTCGACTTCGATAATTTCCCTTTCGGGATTGTTCCTCAAAAAGTGGAAATTAAAAACAACCTCTTAATTATTCACGGTCAGGTGCAGTAGGTGGACATGATGGAAGCAGTGAGAAAAAAAGGCAAAATATATATGGTAATAGCCGTTGTTATCGCACTTATCTGTGCTATTCGCTTATGTGCGGTTCGCATAGATGTGGAGCAACGGAACATGACCATCGAACAGGCTATGGATTATGAATCGTTAATCAGTATGGCGAAAAACGACGGATATGATGAAGCGACTGTCATGCAAATGGCAAAAGATGCAGGTATCAACAGTTTTGCCGTATACGATACGACCTTAAACAAGTTGGCCCAAAGAGGGGATGTTTCGCTGCTTACAGCTTTAGCGGCACAACTGTACTATCCGCAACTTCCTGCAGATACGTCCTTTGATTATTACGTCGTAGGTAAAAAGAAGACGGAAGTCGATCCGTATTTTGATGAAGTGAAGGAAGACTTACAGGTTCGATTAGGAAATTCGCGAGTTCGTGATTTCTCCGACGGGACCTATCGTATTTTGGGTCTCAAGGGAGCCATGCCTGATTTAGGCGATGTGAATCTGGGCATATTGTCGGCTGATGCCAATCGCATTTCGCAACAGGGGTTCGGTATCATCTTACGGCCTACGAATTATATGAATCCCGATAAATCGGATATTGACCGCTTTTTTAAGCGTGTTGATAAGATTCACGGTGTGACGGGCATTATGTTTGTAGGTAAAGAAGTGCTGGGGTATACGGCAGATACTCAAATACGGGCTGATTTGTTGAAGTATACGGCCGATAAATTAAAGGAACGACATTTACCTTTTTATATGATTGAAGCGGCCAACCAGCTCCAGTATGATCAGCAGGAAGGCATGTACTCTCTTGCCGATGCCGTTGATTATGATACGGTGCGTGTTTATGCTATGAGTAAAGATGAGTTGGATAAACTGGATGAAGAAGAAGGGGCCATGCGGTTTTATATCAGTGATTTGGAGCGCAACTGTCGTGTTAATCTTTATCCCGTATATAAACGAGCTTTACGCGGCACCGATCGGACGACGAGAACCTTTGCTTATGTAGGTTTGAGTTCCTCCAAGTTAACCGAACGGGGGTATAAGCTGGGAAAGGCATCTATTATGGACGTGTATTATCCGCAGCGACTCTTATCCGCCATAATTTCTGCCGGTGCTTTGTTGGGGATTCTTTTTACGTTGAATCTCATCGTGCCTTTATCGGACAGAATAAATCGACTCTTATCGTTTTTGGCGGTTATCGTCGGCTTTGTGGGCGAATACACCGTGTCGGGCCCTCTCTTTTTACAAGTTCTGGCAATCGGCTGTGCCGTCAGTGCTCCCGTAGCGGCCGTATTGATACTTTTGGATATATATAGTAAGCGGGAAATAAAGAAGAAGCTTTCATACTTGGCTGTCATTCGCGACGGGACCATCGGCTTGGCTTGTGCTGTTGTGATTGCCGCTATAGGAGGTATCTTTATAGCCGCTTTATTGGGTGATATTCGTTTCTTTATGGAATTCGATTTTTACAGAGGGGTCAAACTTACTTTTGTATTACCCTTAGTGTTGACAGCTCTCGCTTATTTACGCCGCTTTCCCTTATTGGGAATTGAGGTGGCTGACGGAAATTCGTGTAAGGAATTTGTACGAAAGTTTTTGGATGTGCCTGTACGTATGGGAACCTTGATTATTATCGGGGCTTTGGCTATGTGTGCCTATATTTTTGTCGGTCGCAGCGGTCATACGGCGGGAGTTCCCGTGCCCGGTATTGAAGTAGCTATGCGCCGCTTCTTGGAAAATGTCATGTTTGCACGTCCTCGAGAAAAAGAATTTCTCATCGGTCACCCCGCATTTTTCCTCATGGTGGCGTCTATTTATAGGAAGTGGCCGCAATTGTTACATTTTTTCCTGGTTATTGCTTCCGTCATCGGAGTGGGCTCTATGGTTGAAACATTTGCCCATATTCGTACGCCCTTTATACTGTCCTTTATTCGCGGAGTTAACGGCTGGTTAACGGGGACGCTTATCGGTATAGGCCTTATTGTAGGCATTGCCCTTATAGGATATTTAACATCATGGTTGGGAAAGCAGGTTCGTCATGAGCGATAAGATTGTTATTTCCGGTTATTACGGTTTTTCCAATGCCGGAGATGAAGCGATGTTATCGTCATTAATAGCCTCACTTAAAAGGACATCTCCGCAAGTTGAGATTACGGTTATATCGGGAAATCCTGCCCGTACGAGGCGTAATCACGGAGTGTATGCCGTTCATCGATTTAACCCGTATGCTGTTATTAGGGCCATTAAGCACTGTACTATGGTTATAAGCGGCGGTGGCAGTTTATTACAAAATGTTACAAGCTCTCGTAGCCTGTATTATTACTTGGCAATTATGGAAATAGCCTTATATTTCCATAAGCCGCTTATGTTGTACGGACAAGGAATCGGTCCTATAAACGGAGAGGCGGCACGCCGAGCCGTGGCTTCTACCGTATCACGTGCGACATCCATAACTGTAAGGGATGAGGAATCGAAGCATACCTTGACGGAATTGGGTGTTAATGCCGAAGATATCGAGGTAACTGCCGATGCGGTTTTATCCGTTCCTGTTCCGGATACTCGGGCAGGTGAACGGATTTTGGCATCTTATGGCGTACAAAAAGGCGAAAAGATTATAGCCTTAGCCTTTCGTGACTGGGAAGGTGACAAGGACTGGAAACGCAGTCTGGCTGAAGGGGCCGATATATTGGCAGATAAATACGGATGTCGTGTTGTCTTCATCCCTATGCAATATGCGGCTGATGTTTATACTGCCGAGAGTATTGCAAAGATTATGCATTCTTCGCCCGTCGTTTTGACAGACGAATATAGGACTGAGGAGTTCATGAGTCTTATTGCCTGTGCGAATCTGGTTATTGCCAATCGCTTGCATGCATTAATATTTGCAGCCGTAACGGGTGTTCCCGTAACGGCTGTTTCGTACGATCCTAAGATCGACGGTTTTATGGCTCATATAGGGGCTAAGGTGTGCTGCACCATGGAATCTTTAACGACGGAAATACTGACACAGGCCGCCGGATATATGTTGGAACAGGGCGGTTTTTCCGAAGACGTTTGCCGGCGGATTCAGGAACTGAGAACTCTTTCAGATAAAAATAATTCCCTTGTTTCTCGTATTTTACGGACCTGCCGAGTATAATGGCAATGGAAGAATCGCCACATAAAGGAGTATATGTATGATAGATTTTAAAGAAGTATCGAAAGTATACGACAACGGATCGGTTGCCTTGGATAAGATTAATATTCACATCGACAAGGGAGAATTTGTTTTTCTTGTCGGAGCCAGCGGCGCCGGTAAATCGACATTTATCAAGTTACTGTCTCATGAAGAATTGCCTACAAAGGGCAGCGTTATTGTTGACGGAACGGAAGTGAACCGCATTAAGAAGAGCCGTGTTCCTTATTTGCGACGCAGTATGGGTATCGTATTCCAGGACTTCAGGTTGTTACCGAATAAAACGGCAGCGGAAAATGTATCCTTTGCTATGGAAGTTATTGAGACACCGCGCCGTATTATGAAGGAACGGGTTCGTACGGTTCTCGATCTGGTAGGGTTATCGGGTAAAGCCGATGAATTGCCGCAAAACCTGAGTGGCGGTGAACAGCAACGTGTTGCTATTGCACGGGCTATTGTAAATAGACCCCTCTTATTGATTGCTGATGAACCGACGGGAAATCTTGACCCGGATACATCGAAGGGAATTATGGATATATTTACTAAAATCAATCATATGGGGACGACAGTGCTGATGGTAACGCATGATAAACAAATGGTTGATTTAATGAATAAGCGCGTTATTGAAATTGACAACGGTCGTATTGTACGTGACGAACTGAAGGGGGGCTACGGTAATGAAAATTAGGACCATGAACTATTATATGGCCGAAGCCTTTACTTCCTTTAGAAGAAACAGCTTCATGTCTATTGCTTCCGTTGCAACGGTTGCTTTGGCACTGTTTATTTTAGGCCTCTTTTCTATGCTGGCTGCCAATCTCGATTATTTTGCGGACAACTTGGAAAATCAGGTAGAACTCAGCGTATATTTGAAAGATGATTTGACGACGGATCAAGTCATGGCTGTAGGCCGACAATTAAAGGAATTGCCGGACGTAAAGGAAATTGCCTTTACGAATAAAGACCAGGCTATGGACAAGATGAAAGAACGTATGAAGGACCAGCCGGGTATTTTGGATGCCTTGGGAGGTAAGAATCCGTTACCCACATCGTACGAAATTACCTTTAACAATCCCGAGTCGGTTAAATCGGCAGCGGTTTCAGTGAAGGATATTAAGGGCGTAGAAAGTACTCACTACGGTCAGGACATTATTGAACAGTTATTTAAGATTGCCAATGTCATTCGTTGGGGCGGGGTTGTCCTCATCGTATTCCTGGCATTTGCGACTTTGTTTATTATTTCCAATACCATTCGGTTAACCGTATTTGCTCGCCGCAAAGAAATCGGCATTATGAAGTATGTGGGTGCTACGAACTGGTTTATTCGTTGGCCTTTCCTCTTGGAGGGCCTGCTACTCGGGTTCATAGGCGGACTTATTGCCGATATAGCTCTGTTTCAATTCTATGAGTTCGTGACCGTATCAATTCACGAATCTTTGGCGTTTTTGCCCTTAGTAAGCTTTTTCCCGTTCATGTATCAGTTGGCAGGCGGGCTTCTCGTCATCAGTATGATTATCGGTGCTATCGGCAGTACGATTTCATTAAAACGGTATATGAAGGTGTAACTATATGAAAGATACGCTTATTACAAAAAAAAGATTGGCCGCCTTGGCTGCCGCCGTCCTGCTTATGCCTTGTTTTATGACCTTTGCGGAAGATGAAGACTTACAAGGACAGCTTTCTGACGTACAGAGTCAAATGGAACAACAACAGCAGAAAAAAGGGGCTGCCGAAGTGACTATCGGCAGTGTATCCGAAAGACTGCGGGCTATTCAGGATGCTCTTGATACGGCTATGAAAGAATACAAATCCATTACTCAGGAAATTACGGCAACGGAAAAGAAAATTGCCGATACGCAAAAAGAGTTGGATAAGGCGCAGAAAGAATTGGAATCCAGACAGAAAGTACTCAGCAAGCGTATTCGTGATATTTATATGCACGGTCAGTTGAACTACCTGGATGTAGTTATCGGGGCCAAGGATTTTAATGACTTTGCCAACCGTGTTGAATTGTTGCGGCGTATTATAGCGGCCGATATGGATTTAATTTCCAACATCCGAGATGAACAGAGTCGAATCTCGGAAGCCAAGGCGACGCTGGAAAAAGAACATGAACGTCAGGCACAGTTGCAGGCGCAATCGGCGGCTAAAAAGGATGAAATTGAAAAGCGCAAGGCAGAGCAGCAGGTCTTGTTGGCTCAGGCCCAAAATGACAAGGCTACGGCTGAAGCGGCTCTGGCTGAATTGAAAATCCGCCATTCCTACAGTAGAAAGGGATGCCCATACGATAATGTTTGCATCGAAGCATTTCATTCTGTCCTAAAAAGGAAGATATCCCCCTTAGAACCTGTTTGAAGGCGTCTTAGAGGCTGTTTAAAGTCTAGGAGATATGGTATAGTGAAAGAATGAGAAAGCAATATCCGAGCGACATAACAAAAGAACAATTTGAGCAAATCCGCCCCTTATTCGAAAGCGGACGGAAAAAGACAGCGCCGAGAAAAGTAGATTTGTATGAAGTATTTTGTGCCATACTGTATCTGCTCAAAAGCGGCTGCCAATGGCGTATGTTGCCTGAAGGTTTTCCCAAATGGACTACGGTTTACTATTATTTCAGCATATGGAATAAAGCACTGGATGAAAAACCGAGTCTTTTACATCAATGCTTAAAAAAAATTAATTGGCGAGGCTCGTATAAAACAGGGGCGCAAGTCCTGCAAGAGCAGCTATCTTATAGTAGATGCGCAGAGTGTTAAAAATACCGACAGCGCCGAAGGGAAAGGATACGATGCGGGCAAAAAAATATCAGGGATAAAGCGGCATATAGCAGTCGATACGCAAGGTTTCCCGCATGCTCTTGCCATAACGGCAGCCAATGTTACCGACAGAAAGGGCGCATTACTCGCTTTTGAGCACAATAAAGATGAGTTGACGGAAGTGAAAAGTATTTTGTGTGATGGAGGGTATAGTGGCAAGCCATTTGCTGATGGGGTAAAGGCAGTTTTGGGCGAAGAGGTAACGGTACAAGTAGTCAAACGCAATGAATTACATACATTTGAAGTAATTCCCAAACGGTGGGTGGTAGAACGAAGCTTTGCATGGCTTGAAAAGCAGCGTAGGCTTTGGAAAAACTGCGAGAGAAAGTATAATACCGCACTGCACTTTATGATACTGACTTTTATATCGCTTCTGCTTAGAAAACCTTAAACAGCTTCTTAGACAAAAATTGATTTCCGTGCCCAGGGCTTCCGCATTATAAATAATTAAGAGCTCTTTCCAAGCAATCTTCACGTTTATCGCACAAATGTTGTTTGTTGGAAATTGTAAGATTTTTCTTTTTTGAGTATTCCGAGAAATCAACCTGCTTGAGAACATTAAGGGCATACTTTCTGAGTATGTTAAGATTCTGAGCAGAATTGTCTTTGCGCACGGTTGAAAAATCTTCATCAAACACAACATCCAGAACCCAATGAAGATTGTTTTCAATACCCCAGTGAGACCTCAATGCAACAGCTGCTTTGGTTACATCATCCACAGAAGTAATAAAATATCTTGCCTCGCAGGATTCTTCGCCGGTCTTTTTATTCATTCTCCAGCTTTTTACAGACCTCTTCGCCAAGTTCATAGCAGGCGAAGAAAGCTTTTGTAATGTCGACAGCAGTCTCATGATTTCCTTTAAGCGAAAATAAATAATTTGCATGCTTTTCAGTGATTTTCTGTGCTATTTTCTTCTGCAGCCCATCGCATCAATGGTCACAATCATACCTTTTAGACTCAACAGTTCCAAAAGTTCAGGAATCGCGGTTATTTCATTTGACTTTTCATAGGTTTTCACCTGTCCGAAGCAGACTCCAAGCCTTGTCGCCCATGCTGATACCATATGTACTGCTTTGTGACTTTTTCCTGTTCCCGACTGCGGACTGAACTGTGAATTGCATTCTGTTTTACCGTCAATGGCAATAACATCGTCTTCTGCAAGTTTGTCTCCGAAAGTCGCTTTTGCATATTCAACAAATACATTTTCTAATTCTTTTGTTTCAAGTCTTGCCAGCACCCGAAGTATTGTGTCGCTGCTTGGAATTCCATTGGGAAGCTCAAGATATTTTTTCAGAACATCAATACTCAATTCTGCATAAAAGTGGATTTCTTCAATACTTTTATATCCGCATAATAATCCGAAAAACACAATCATCAGAATATCGACAAGCTTGTGCTTCTTGCATCTGTCTATCCTGAAATCTTCAATAGTCATTAGAGAATCTTTTACTGGCATTTTCACCACCTCTAAAGAATACTAATGTTTTTTCTTACCTTTAAGTACTATCCTTTGTTATGTATATGTTTTAAAAGTTGTTATAATGCGGAAGCCCTGGGGACCGGCGGGAAAAAAGCGCTTTTAGGATGAAGGGTTTGGCCGTCTGCTTCCAGTTTCGCAAGTGTGAAACTGGCTAGAGACTCGTAAGCGGCAGGCTGGATAAGAGCTCTTTTATAGTTTGGGGCGTTGATTAAACCTGCCCGGAAACTTCAGTTTCTGAACAGGTTACCTTGAAATGAGATGTTCTAAATCGTGCTATTTGCACGATTTAGAACTCGTCAACCTGTTCGACAACGCAGTTATCGAACAGGTCTAATAGAGCAAGGGGGCGAAATGATGAAAAAATCATTCAGCGGCGCGGTAGGCGATTTGTTGAAGTCTCTTACCGGAGCGGGAAAAGACGATGACGATAAAGTCGAAAAGGGTGAAGGCGGAGCTGTCATAAATCTTGATGACGAGCCGGATGACGAAAACGGCGGAGACGGGGGCGATAACGGCAAGAAGAAAAAGCCGGATGACAGCGGAAATGACGATTCTGACGGCGGCGGGGACGACGATGACGGAGAGATAGACGGCACCGCGCTTCTCAAGTCGCTGGATATGGAACTTGCGTCAATGCGTAAATCCTTAAAGGCGGCAAGAAGACAAATAAACGATTTGGGCAACGCTGTTGTAAATCTTGCCCAGATGG
>ENA-OWLR01000062-OWLR01000062.1-metagenome-genome-assembly--contig:-NODE-62-length-28277-cov-6.488307_pt1 | contig 28277 bp, 41 predicted proteins | sample MGYA00245352_ERZ651110 | MGnify/ENA primary metagenome ERZ651110 (study PRJEB26857, sample SAMEA4031765) | metagenome | biome: human; feature: oral; material: saliva | place: Philippines | collected 2014 | study... | reverse complement strand
AAATGCGTTATGTCGCCAACAACAAAGGCGAATTGGTTGTCATCGGCCGTTCTTGCGAAGTCGTGATTCATGACGATATCGGCCGTGAACGCGAACGCCACAAAGTACCTTACGGTGCCATCCTGCTGGTACAAGACGGTATGGCCATCAAAGCCGGTCAAACCTTGGCAACTTGGGATCCGCATACCCGTCCGATGATTACCGAACACGCAGGTATGGTGAAATTCGAAAACGTGGAAGAGGGTGTTACCGTTGCCAAACAAACCGATGATGTAACCGGTTTGTCCACTTTGGTAGTGATTGACGGTAAACGCCGCTCTGGCAGCGCATCCAAACTGCTGCGTCCGACTGTGAAACTGTTGGACGAAAACGGCGTGGAAATCTGTATTCCCGGTACGTCCACTCCGGTTTCGATGGCATTCCCCGTTGGTGCGGTGATTACCGTACGCGAAGGTCAGGAAATCGGTAAAGGCGACGTATTGGCGCGTATCCCGCAAGCCTCTTCCAAAACCCGCGACATTACCGGCGGTCTGCCGCGCGTTGCCGAGTTGTTTGAAGCACGCGTGCCGAAAGATGCCGGTATGCTGGCGGAAATTACCGGTACCGTTTCCTTCGGTAAAGAAACCAAAGGCAAACAGCGTCTGATTATTACCGACGTGGACGGTGTGGCATACGAAACCCTGATTTCCAAAGAGAAACAGATTTTGGTACACGACGGTCAAGTGGTAAACCGGGGCGAAACCATTGTGGACGGCGCGGTCGATCCGCACGATATTCTGCGTCTGCAAGGTATCGAAGCACTGGCACGCTACATTGTCCAAGAGGTGCAAGAGGTTTACCGTCTGCAAGGTGTGAAGATTTCCGACAAACACATCGAAGTCATCATCCGTCAAATGTTGCGCCGTGTGAACATTGCGGATGCCGGCGAAACCGGCTTCATTACCGGAGAGCAGGTCGAACGCGGCGATGTGATGGCTGCCAATGAAAAAGCTTTGGAAGAAGGCAAAGAACCGGCACGTTACGAAAACGTATTGCTGGGTATTACCAAAGCCTCCCTGTCCACCGACAGCTTCATTTCCGCCGCATCGTTCCAAGAAACGACCCGCGTTCTGACCGAAGCCGCGATTATGGGCAAACAAGACGAGCTGCGCGGTCTGAAAGAGAACGTGATTGTCGGTCGTTTGATTCCTGCCGGTACCGGTTTGACTTACCACCGCAGCCGCCATCAACAATGGCAAGAGGTAGGGCAGGAGACTGCTGAAACCCAAGTAACGGATGAATAATCTTCGGCGCGTCCATTCAATAAAAAAACCGCAAGCCTTGAGCTTGCGGTTTTTCTTTCAGACGGCATTCGTATTTATTTGGAACGCAGGCTGCTTACCAATTCTTTCAACAGCACATTTTCATCGGTTTTCTGTTGCAGCATTTGGTCTTTATGCAGGATTAATTCTTTTTGATGGCTTATGATCAATTTTAGTTTTTCGATTTCTGCAAACAGCTCATTGGAGGGAGAGTCATAGAAGGAGATGTTGTTATTATCCCCTTCATTGATCTGGCAGATAAAGCCATTATCTCCCGGTTGAAGCAAGTCCATCAAATCGACCATCGAAGATGAAATGCGCCCGACCGATGAAATGGAAAGTACCGTTTGGTAACAATCGTTTGCCTAAAATGCCGTCTGAAGGCTTCAGACGGCATTTTACATGGATTGTGCAGGCTTAAGCCTTTATCCGGAAAAAGAAAAATAATAAAACGGGAACAATGTTTTGCTTGACTAAGTGTTTGCAATAAAAATATAATTCCACTCTTGCCGACATGGTGTCGGCAAGTATTTAACTCAACAGGACGAGAAAATATGCCAACTATCAACCAATTGGTACGCAAAGGCCGTCAAAAGCCTGTGTACGTAAACAAAGTGCCTGCACTGGAAGCCTGCCCGCAAAAACGTGGCGTGTGCACCCGTGTATACACGACTACCCCTAAAAAACCTAACTCTGCATTGCGTAAAGTATGTAAAGTCCGCCTGACCAACGGTTTTGAAGTCATTTCATACATCGGCGGCGAAGGCCACAACCTGCAAGAGCACAGCGTCGTACTGATTCGCGGCGGCCGTGTAAAAGACTTGCCGGGTGTGCGTTACCACACTGTACGCGGTTCTTTGGATACTGCAGGTGTTAAAGACCGTAAACAAGCCCGTTCCAAATACGGTGCTAAGCGTCCTAAATAATTATAGGGACTCAAATAGGCACGTCGGCCGCCTAAGCTGAACAACGGCCGAGTAAGTGAATACTCAATTGGGTATTCATGGGAATTGACCCGACTGAATAGATTAAAGGAAATTAAAATGCCAAGACGTAGAGAAGTCCCTAAGCGCGACGTACTGCCAGATCCTAAATTCGGCAGCGTCGAGCTGACTAAATTCATGAACGTATTGATGATTGACGGTAAAAAATCTGTTGCAGAACGTATCGTTTACGGTGCCCTGGAGCAAATTGAGAAAAAAACCGGCAAAGCAGCAATCGAAGTATTTAACGAAGCCATTGCAAACGCCAAACCTATCGTGGAAGTGAAAAGCCGCCGTGTAGGTGGTGCAAACTACCAAGTTCCTGTTGAAGTTCGTCCTTCACGTCGTCTGGCTTTGGCAATGCGTTGGGTTCGTGATGCGGCCCGTAAACGTGGTGAGAAATCTATGGATCTGCGTTTGGCAGGCGAATTGATTGATGCGGCTGAAGGCCGTGGTGGTGCGTTGAAAAAACGTGAAGAAGTACACCGCATGGCTGAAGCCAACAAAGCATTCTCTCACTTCCGTTTCTAATATCGAAAGGCTAACAAAATGGCTCGTAAGACCCCGATCAGCCTGTACCGCAACATCGGTATTTCCGCCCATATCGATGCGGGTAAAACCACGACGACAGAACGTATTTTGTTCTATACCGGTTTGACCCACAAGCTGGGCGAAGTGCATGATGGCGCGGCTACTACCGACTACATGGAACAAGAGCAAGAGCGTGGTATTACCATTACCTCCGCTGCCGTTACTTCCTACTGGTCCGGTATGGCGAAACAATTCCCAGAACACCGCTTCAACATCATCGACACCCCGGGACACGTTGACTTTACCGTAGAGGTAGAGCGTTCTATGCGTGTATTGGATGGTGCGGTAATGGTTTACTGCGCGGTGGGTGGTGTTCAACCTCAATCCGAAACCGTATGGCGGCAAGCCAACAAATACCAAGTGCCGCGCTTGGCATTTGTAAACAAAATGGACCGTCAAGGTGCCAACTTCTTCCGCGTTGTCGAGCAAATGAAAACTCGTTTGCGCGCAAACCCTGTGCCTATCGTGATTCCGGTGGGTGCGGAAGACAGTTTTACCGGCGTTGTCGATCTGCTGAAAATGAAATCCATCATTTGGAATGAAGCCGATAAAGGTACAACCTTTACCTATGGCGATATTCCTGCCGAATTGGTTGAAACTGCCGAGGAATGGCGTCAAAACATGATTGAAGCCGCAGCAGAAGCCAGCGAAGAATTGATGGATAAATACTTGGGTGGCGATGAGCTGACCGAGGAAGAAATCGTAGGTGCATTGCGTCAACGTACTTTGGCAGGCGAAATCCAGCCGATGTTGTGCGGTTCTGCATTTAAAAACAAAGGTGTCCAACGTATGTTGGATGCGGTTGTAGAATTGCTGCCTGCTCCTACCGATATTCCTCCGGTTCAAGGTGTCAACCCTAACACTGAAGAAGCTGACAGCCGTCAAGCCAGCGATGAAGAGAAATTCTCTGCATTGGCATTCAAAATGTTGAACGACAAATACGTCGGTCAGCTGACCTTTATCCGCGTTTACTCAGGCGTAGTAAAATCCGGCGATACCGTATTGAACTCGGTAAAAGGCACTCGCGAACGTATCGGCCGTTTGGTACAAATGACTGCTGCGGACCGTACTGAAATTGAAGAAGTACGCGCCGGCGACATCGCAGCCGCTATCGGTCTGAAAGACGTTACTACCGGTGAAACTTTGTGTGCAGAAAATGCACCGATTATCTTGGAACGCATGGAATTCCCCGAGCCGGTAATCCATATTGCCGTTGAGCCGAAAACTAAAGCCGACCAAGAGAAAATGGGTATTGCCCTGAACCGCCTGGCTAAAGAAGATCCTTCTTTCCGTGTCCGTACAGACGAAGAGTCCGGTCAAACCATTATTTCGGGTATGGGCGAGCTGCACCTGGAAATTATTGTTGACCGTATGAAACGCGAATTCGGCGTGGAAGCAAATATCGGCGCGCCCCAAGTGGCTTACCGTGAAACCATCCGCAAAGAAGTCGAGGCCGAATACAAACACGCCAAACAATCCGGCGGTAAAGGTCAATACGGTCACGTTGTGATCAAAATGGAACCTATGGAACCGGGTGGTGCAGGCTACGAATTTATCGATGAAATTAAAGGCGGTGTGATTCCTCGCGAATTCATTCCGTCTGTCGATAAAGGTATCCGTGACACCCTGCCTAACGGTATCGTTGCAGGTTACCCGGTAGTTGACGTACGCGTACGTTTGATCTTCGGTTCCTCACACGATGTCGACTCCTCTCAACTGGCCTTCGAATTGGCTGCTTCCCAAGCCTTCAAAGAAGGTATGCGTAAAGCCAATCCTGCCCTGCTTGAGCCGATCATGGCAGTTGAAGTGGAAACCCCTGAAGAATACATGGGTGACGTAATGGGCGACTTGAACCGTCGTCGCGGTGTTGTATTGGGTATGGATGATGACGGTATCGGCGGTAAGAAAGTCCGTGCCGAAGTACCTCTGGCAGAAATGTTCGGTTATTCTACCGACCTGCGTTCTGCAACCCAAGGCCGCGCTACTTACTCTATGGAGTTCAAGAAATATTCTGAAGCTCCTGCCCACATAGCTGCTGCTGTAACTGAAGCCCGTAAAGGCTAATCAGGCAAATAGGCCGTCTGAAAGGCTGAAATGATTTTTCAGACGGCCTCTGTTCTTTAATCGATCTTTATATGTAAAGGAATTAGCTCATGGCTAAGGAAAAATTCGAACGTAGCAAACCGCACGTAAACGTTGGCACCATCGGTCACGTTGACCATGGTAAAACCACCCTGACTGCTGCTTTGACTACTATTTTGGCTAAAAAATTCGGCGGTGCTGCAAAAGCTTACGACCAAATCGACAACGCCCCCGAAGAAAAAGCCCGCGGTATTACCATTAATACCTCACACGTAGAATACGAAACCGAAACCCGCCACTACGCACACGTAGACTGCCCGGGTCACGCCGACTACGTTAAAAACATGATTACCGGTGCCGCACAAATGGACGGCGCAATCTTGGTATGTTCCGCCGCCGACGGCCCTATGCCGCAAACCCGCGAACACATCCTGCTGGCCCGCCAAGTAGGCGTACCTTACATCATCGTGTTCATGAACAAATGCGATATGGTCGACGATGCCGAGCTGTTGGAACTGGTTGAAATGGAAATCCGCGACCTGCTGTCCAGCTACGACTTCCCAGGCGACGACTGCCCAATCGTACAAGGTTCCGCACTGAAAGCTTTGGAAGGTGACGCTGGTTATGAAGAAAAAATCTTCGAACTGGCTGCCGCATTGGACAGCTACATCCCGACTCCCGAGCGTGCCGTGGACAAACCGTTCCTGCTGCCTATCGAAGACGTATTCTCCATCTCCGGCCGCGGTACCGTAGTAACCGGCCGTGTAGAGCGCGGTGTCATCCACGTTGGCGACGAGATCGAAATCGTCGGTCTGAAAGAAACCCAAAAAACCACCTGTACCGGTGTCGAGATGTTCCGCAAACTGCTGGACGAAGGTCAGGCAGGCGACAACGTAGGCGTATTGCTGCGCGGTACCAAACGTGAAGAAGTGGAACGCGGTCAGGTATTGGCCAAACCTGGCACCATCACTCCGCACACCAAGTTCAAAGCAGAAGTGTACGTATTGAGCAAAGAAGAGGGCGGCCGCCATACCCCGTTCTTCGCCAACTACCGTCCGCAATTCTACTTCCGTACCACCGACGTAACCGGCGCGGTTACTTTGGAAGAAGGTGTGGAAATGGTAATGCCGGGTGAGAACGTAACCATTACCGTAGAACTGATTGCGCCTATCGCTATGGAAGAGGGTTTGCGCTTTGCGATTCGCGAAGGCGGCCGTACCGTGGGTGCCGGCGTGGTTTCTTCTGTTATCGCTTAATTGAAGGATATTGATAAATGGCAAACCAAAAAATCCGTATCCGCCTGAAAGCTTATGATTACTCCCTGATTGACCGTTCTGCACAAGAAATCGTTGAAACTGCAAAACGTACCGGTGCCGTTGTAAAAGGCCCGATTCCGTTACCGACTAAAATCGAGCGTTTCAACATTTTGCGTTCTCCGCACGTGAACAAAACTTCCCGTGAACAATTGGAAATCCGCACCCACTTGCGCCTGATGGACATCGTGGATTGGACCGACAAAACTACCGATGCGCTGATGAAGCTGGATTTGCCGGCCGGTGTTGATGTAGAAATCAAAGTCCAATAATTAGGGCTGTTGAAAATCCCCAAGCAATTAATGCTTGGGGATTTTTTATGTTATGCCGTCTGAAAATATGCGGCGGCAAACAGATTTAAGGCAAAACAACAAAATCAAAAAACAGTGCGGTCGGTGAAATCGGCTTATTTTGTGCCTCAAGAATCTTCAGACGGCATTTTTTAGTGAACAAAACAGGATATTTTTTATCAATAGCCTTCCTAAGGCTTGCCCCCCCCCGAAGAAAGGTAGAATCGGGCTTGGTTTGGGCAGAAGCATCCATCTGATTCTAAGGATGGATGATGTTTTATTCTCAAGTAAATAAAGGAAAGATGATGAGCCTACTTAATGTCTTTAAAGATATTTTAAACAACAAAGAATTGAATTCGGAAGAACGGCATGATTTGGAGCGGGCGGTTAAGATCTTGCAGGATACGCACGTCAATATTTTGATTACCGGAGCCACCGGTTGCGGAAAATCATCCACCATCAATGCCTTGTTCAGCATAGATCAGGCAACGGGAAAGAGTGATGGGGCGGTAAAGGAAGTCGCAAAAGTAGGCGTGGGCGTAGATCCTGAAACTATGGATATTGCCAAATATGAATTGGAGAATATGACGATTTGGGATAGTCCGGGTTTGGGCGACGGAGAGAAGGCAGACCAAAAGCACCGGCGCAATATCATCAATAAGCTGCTGGAGAAAGACAGTAACGGCAATGCCGTAATCGACTTGGTTTTGGTACTGCTCGACGGCGGTTCCAGGGACTTGGGGACATCGTACGAACTGATTAACAATGTAATCATCAATACATTGAAGAAGAGCGGGGAAGGCCGTACAGACCGGTTGCTGGTTGCGATTAATCAGTGTGATATGGCGATGAAGGGGCGGAATTGGGATGCGGAAGCCGGCCGTCCGAACGCTGCCTTGGAAAACTTTTTGGAAGAGAAAGTGTGTTCGACACGTAAGCGCATTCAGGAAGCTACCGGCGTTACGGTCAATCCGATTTATTTTTCAGCAGGCTTTAAGAGTGAGGATGAGGAGCAGCGTCCCTATAACATAACCCGCCTGTTGCGTTACATCATTACTGCTATGCCGTCTGAAAAACGGGTGATTGTGGCAGAGAAGATCAATGTGGAAGAAATCGAACGAGATACCAGCCGCCGCAAACAGGAGGAGAGGCAAGAAATCGACAGCAGTATCGGCAGTGCGCTGGAGAAAATATTGGGGGCTGCGGGAGGCGTGGTGAAAGAAGCTGTTTCAACGATAGCGAGCGGTGTCGGGACGCTGATCGGGGGTGCTGCAAAAGCGATTAGAGGGGCGATTAGCACGGTTGCCTCTTGGTTTGGCTGGTAGGAGCGCATATGCATCGTTACCGTATTTCTGAAATCGGGCAAAAAGTCGCAGCAGCCGGTTTCCGTCCTTTGGATGTCTTGCTTGTCGGTGCGACAGGTGTCGGCAAGTCCTCAACCTTAAATGCCTTGTTTGGCGAGCAAAAAGCCAAGGTAGGCACAGGCGTGGATCCCGAAACGCAATTGGTCGAAAGTTATATGCTGAACGATGTGTTGCGGTTTTGGGACAGCGCAGGTTTGGGCGATGGGAAAGAAGCCGACCGCGCACATCGGAAAAAACTGATTGATGTCCTGTCCAAAACCTACACTCATTCGGATGGGCAGTGGGGCTGGATAGATTTGGTGTTCGTTATCCTTGACGGCAGCTCCCGCGATTTGGGTACGGCTTATGATTTATTGAGGGACGTTATCCTTAAAATGATTGATCCGGATAGGGTTATTGTTGCGATTAATCAGGCGGATATGGCGATGAAAGGACGTTATTGGGATAAGGCGCTGCATCAGCCGCAGCCGGCTTTGCAACAATTTCTAGACGAGAAGGCCGAATCGGTACAAAAAAGGATTTTTGAAGCGACAGGTTTGCAGATTTCCAGACCCGTTTACTATTCGGCATACGAAAACTACCATCTCAAAGAAATAATGGATGCAGTCATCAACCATATCCCGGTTTGCCGGAGAAAGATGCATACTCTGTGATGGTCGGATACCGACCCCTTTAAAAGAGTCCGGCCCTATGTCGTCTGAAGATTCAAAACGCTTCAGACGGCATATTGAAGATATTTCTGATATTTCTGTTGATATTTCTTTGACTTGTCGGATATAATGCCGAGCTTGGTACATTTGTGCCAATTTTAACTTTGTCCGAAAGACAGGCCAATCGTAGCCTGTCCCTTTACTTTAAAAGGAAAATAATCATGACTTTAGGTCTGGTTGGACGCAAAGTTGGTATGACCCGCGTGTTCGACGAACAGGGTGTTTCTGTTCCGGTAACCGTTTTGGATATGTCTGCCAACCGCGTCACACAAGTAAAATCCAAAGATACTGACGGTTATACTGCCGTTCAAGTTACCTTTGGTCAGAAAAAAGCCAATCGTGTCAACAAAGCCGAAGCCGGGCACTTTGCAAAAGCAGGTGTTGAAGCCGGTCGCGGTTTAATCGAGTTTGCTTTGACTGAAGAAAAACTGGCTGAATTGAAAGCCGGTGACGAAATCACCGTTTCTATGTTTGAAGTTGGTCAACTGGTCGATGTAACCGGTACCTCTAAAGGTAAAGGTTTCTCCGGTACGATCAAACGTCATAACTTCGGTGCCCAACGTACTTCCCACGGTAACTCCCGTTCTCACCGTGTTCCAGGCTCTATCGGTATGGCGCAAGACCCGGGTCGCGTGTTCCCCGGTAAGCGCATGGCCGGCCAATACGGCAACACCAAAGCAACTGTTCAAAAATTGGAAGTTGTCCGTGTTGATGCAGAACGCCAACTGCTGTTGGTCAAGGGTGCTGTTCCGGGTGCGGTCAACAGCGATGTTGTAGTTCGTCCCAGCGTGAAAGTAGGTGCGTAATGGAATTGAAAGTAATTGACGCTAAAGGACAAGTTTCAGGCAGCCTGTCTGTTTCTGATGCTTTGTTCGCCCGCGAATACAATGAAGCGTTGGTTCATCAGCTGGTAAATGCCTACTTGGCAAACGCCCGCTCCGGCAATCGCGCTCAAAAAACCCGTGCCGAAGTAAAACACTCAACCAAAAAACCATGGCGTCAAAAAGGTACCGGCCGTGCCCGTTCCGGTATGACTTCTTCTCCGCTGTGGCGTAAAGGTGGTCGCGCATTCCCGAACAAACCTGACGAAAACTTCACTCAAAAAGTAAACCGTAAAATGTACCGTGCCGGTATGGCGACTATTCTGTCCCAATTGGCTCGTGACGAGCGTTTGTTTGCGATTGAAGCGTTGACTGCTGAAACTCCTAAAACCAAAGTTTTTGCCGAACAAGTGAAAAATCTTGGTCTGGAGCAAGTGTTGTTTGTAACCAAACAGCTCGACGAGAATGTTTACTTGGCTTCACGCAACTTGCCAAACGTGTTGGTTTTGGAAGCCCAACAAGTTGATCCTTACAGCTTGCTGCGTTACAAAAAAGTAATCATCACTAAAGATGCGGTTGCACAATTAGAGGAGCAATGGGTATGAATCAACAACGTTTGACTCAAGTGATTTTGGCACCTGTCGTTTCTGAAAAAAGCAACGTATTGGCTGAAAAACGCAACCAAATGACGTTTAAAGTTTTGGCAAATGCAACCAAACCTGAAATCAAAGCGGCTGTCGAGCTGCTGTTCGGTGTTCAAGTTGCTTCTGTAACTACCGTTACCACTAAAGGCAAAACTAAGCGTTTTGGTCGTACTTTGGGCCGCCGCAGCGATGTTAAAAAAGCTTATGTAAGCTTGGCTGCCGGTCAAGAGTTGGATTTGGAAGCCGCTGCTGCAGCTGCAGATAAGGAATAAACAAAATGGCAATCGTTAAAATGAAGCCAACTTCTGCAGGCCGTCGCGGCATGGTTCGCGTGGTAACAGAAGGTTTGCACAAAGGTGCGCCTTATGCACCTTTGCTCGAAAAGAAAAATTCTACTGCCGGTCGTAACCATAATGGCCATATCACCACCCGTCATAAAGGCGGCGGTCATAAACACCATTACCGTGTTGTAGACTTTAAACGTAACAAAGACGGTATCCCTGCAAAAGTAGAGCGTATCGAATACGATCCTAACCGTACTGCCTTTATTGCACTGTTGTGCTATGCAGACGGCGAACGTCGCTACATCATTGCTCCCCGTGGGATTCAAGCCGGTGCTGTATTGGTTTCCGGTGCTGAAGCTGCCATCAAAGTAGGTAACACCCTACCAATCCGCAACATTCCGGTTGGTACGACTATCCACTGTATTGAAATGAAGCCTGGTAAAGGTGCACAAATTGCACGTTCTGCCGGTGCTTCTGCGGTATTGCTGGCTAAAGAAGGCGCGTACGCTCAAGTCCGTCTGCGTTCTGGCGAAGTTCGTAAAATCAACGTAGATTGCCGTGCAACCATCGGTGAAGTCGGTAATGAAGAGCAAAGCCTGAAGAAAATCGGTAAAGCCGGTGCCAATCGTTGGCGCGGTATTCGTCCGACCGTTCGTGGTGTTGTCATGAACCCTGTCGATCACCCGCATGGTGGTGGTGAAGGTCGTACTGGTGAAGCTCGCGAACCGGTTAGCCCATGGGGTACTCCTGCTAAAGGCTACCGCACTCGTAATAACAAACGCACGGATAACATGATTGTTCGTCGTCGTTACTCAAATAAAGGTTAATTAGTATGGCTCGTTCATTGAAAAAAGGCCCATATGTAGACCTGCATTTGCTGAAAAAAGTAGATGCTGCTCGTGCAAGCAACGACAAGCGCCCGATTAAAACTTGGTCTCGTCGTTCTACCATTCTGCCTGATTTTATCGGTCTGACCATTGCTGTACACAACGGCCGTACCCATGTGCCCGTGTTTATCAGTGATAACATGGTTGGTCATAAATTAGGCGAATTCTCATTGACCCGTACCTTTAAAGGCCACTTGGCTGATAAAAAGGCTAAAAAGAAATAAGGTGAATCATGAGAGTAAATGCACAACATAAAAATGCCCGTATCTCTGCTCAAAAGGCTCGTTTGGTAGCTGATTTGATTCGTGGTAAAGACGTTGCCCAAGCTTTGAATATTCTGGCTTTCAGTCCTAAAAAAAGTGCCGAGCTGATTAAAAAAGTATTGGAGTCGGCTATTGCTAATGCCGAGCACAATAACGGTGCCGACATTGATGAGTTGAAAGTGGTCACTATCTTTGTTGACAAAGGTCCGAGCTTGAAACGGTTTCAAGCTCGTGCCAAAGGTCGCGGTAACCGCATTGAAAAACAAACTTGTCATATCAATGTGACAGTGGGTAACTAAGGAAAAGCTATGGGACAAAAGATTAACCCTACAGGCTTTCGCCTGGCGGTAACTAAAGACTGGGCTTCAAAATGGTTTGCTAAAAGCACTGACTTTTCGGCTGTTTTGAAACAAGATATTGATGTTCGTAACTACCTGCGTAAAAAATTGGCGAATGCTTCTGTTGGCCGCGTAGTTATTGAACGTCCTGCAAAATCTGCACGTATTACCATCCACTCTTCCCGACCGGGCGTGGTAATCGGCAAAAAAGGTGAGGATATCGAAGTTCTGAAACGTGATTTGCAAGCCTTGATGGGTGTGCCTGTTCATGTGAATATCGAAGAAATCCGTAAACCTGAATTGGATGCGCAAATTATTGCCGATGGTATTGCCCAGCAATTGGAAAAGCGCGTTCAATTTCGTCGTGCTATGAAACGAGCAATGCAAAATGCTATGCGCTCAGGGGCAAAAGGCATCAAGATTATGACTTCAGGCCGTCTGAATGGTGCGGATATTGCCCGTAGCGAATGGTATCGTGAAGGTCGTGTACCGCTGCATACTTTACGTGCAAATGTAGATTATGCGACTAGCGAAGCCCATACTACTTATGGCGTGCTGGGTCTGAAGGTTTGGGTTTATACTGAAGGAAATGTAAAGGCTTCAGCTAAACCTGAGCATGAAAAGAAACAAAGAAAGGCAGGTGGACGTAATGCTGCAGCCAACTAGACTGAAATACCGCAAGCAACAAAAAGGCCGCAATACCGGCATTGCTACCCGCGGTAACAAAGTAAGTTTCGGTGAGTTCGGTTTGAAAGCCGTTGGTCGTGGTCGTTTGACTGCCCGCCAAATCGAAGCCGCTCGTCGTACAATGACCCGCCACATCAAACGCGGCGGTCGTATTTGGATTCGTGTATTCCCCGATAAACCAATTACTGAAAAACCTATCCAAGTTCGTATGGGTGGCGGTAAAGGTAACGTGGAATATTACATTGCCGAAATCAAACCAGGCAAAGTGTTGTATGAAATGGACGGTGTTCCGGAGGCTTTGGCTCGTGAGGCATTTGAATTGGCTGCCGCCAAATTGCCCATTCCTACGACCTTTGTAGTAAGACAGGTAGGTCAATAATGAAAGCAAATGAATTGAAAGACAAATCTATTGAGCAATTAAATGCAGATTTGTTGGACTTGTTGAAAGCTCAATTTGGCTTACGTATGCAAAATGCCACCGGTCAATTGGGTAAACCAAGCGAATTAAAACGTGTACGTCGCGATATTGCTCGTATTAAAACCATTTTAACTGAAAAAGGTGCTAAGTAATGAGCGAAAATAAAAATGTTCGTACTTTGCAAGGCAAAGTGGTAAGCGACAAGATGGACAAAACCGTTACGGTATTGGTTGAACGTAAAGTTAAACACCCTCTGTACGGTAAAATTATCCGGTTATCCACTAAAATTCATGCCCATGATGAAAATAATCAATATGGGATTGGTGATGTAGTGGTAATTGCGGAATCTCGTCCTTTGTCAAAAACCAAGTCTTGGGTTGTAAAAGAATTGGTTGAGAAAGCACGTACTGTTTGATTTAAAATACAGTCATGCGGCTTAATCGAGAAACGAAGTCTTGCAGCAAAGTTGATTTGCGTGTAAACTTCGTTTCTTATCTTCCAGCTTCTTATGGAAGTTTCTCTCCCTTCGGGATCCAAGACTGGTTTGCTAGAACCGTGATGGTTTCATTTAATGAGCAGCTTAAAGTAAGATGCAAGTTATGTGAAAATGGTAAATTAAGTTGGTCAATTTAAAGGTGTTAAAATGATTCAAATGCAGACCATCTTAGATGTGGCTGATAACTCTGGTGCGCGTCGCGTAATGTGCATCAAGGTATTGGGCGGATCTAAGCGTCGCTACGCTTCTGTTGGCGATATTATTAAAGTGGCAGTTAAAGATGCAGCCCCGCGTGGCCGTGTCAAAAAAGGCGATGTATACAATGCGGTAGTTGTTCGTACTGCTAAGGGCGTGCGTCGTCCTGATGGTGCGTTAATCAAATTCGATAACAATGCCGCTGTGTTGCTGAATAATAAACTTGAACCTTTGGGTACTCGTATTTTTGGTCCGGTAACCCGTGAATTGCGTACTGAGCGATTTATGAAAATCGTTTCATTGGCGCCTGAAGTATTATAAGGAATAGCGCGATGAATAAAATCATTAAAGGCGATCGGGTTGTAGTAATTACCGGTAAAGACAAAGGTAAACATGGTCAGGTAGTTCGAGTGTTGGGTGATAAAGTTGTTGTTGAGGGCGTTAATATTGTAAAACGCCATCAAAAACCTAATCCAATGCGTGGTATTGAGGGTGGCATTATTGCCAAAGAAATGCCTTTGGATATTTCTAATATTGCAATCCTGAATCCGGAAACTAAGAAAGCGGACCGTGTCGGTATTAAGCTGATTGAAAATGAAGGCAAAGTTAAACGCGTTCGTTTCTTCAAATCAAATGGCTCTATCATTGGGGCATAAGGAGATAACATGGCTCGGTTGAGAGAGTTTTATAAAGAGGCAGTTGTTCCCGAATTGGTTAAACAATTCGGCTACAAGTCAGTAATGGAAGTCCCGCGTATTGAAAAAATCACCTTGAATATGGGTGTGGGTGAAGCTGTTGCCGATAAAAAAGTTATGGAACATGCTGTTTCCGATTTAGAGAAAATTGCCGGTCAGAAGCCGGTTGTTACTGTCGCCCGTAAATCTATCGCAGGTTTTAAAATCCGTGATAACTATCCGGTTGGTTGCAAAGTAACATTGCGTCGTGATCAAATGTTTGAATTCTTAGATCGTTTGATTACTATTGCATTACCTCGCGTACGCGACTTCCGTGGTGTAAGCGGTAAATCATTTGATGGCCGTGGCAATTACAATATGGGCGTTCGTGAGCAAATTATTTTTCCGGAAATTGAATACGATAAAATTGATGCTTTGCGTGGTTTGAATATTACTATTACAACCACTGCAAAAACTGATGAAGAAGCGAAAGCTTTGTTGTCACTGTTCAAGTTTCCGTTTAAAGGATAATCATGGCTAAGAAAGCACTTATTAATCGTGAGCTGAAACGTCAAGCATTGGCGAAAAAGTTTGCAGCCAAACGTGAGGCAATTTTCGCCGTTATTAATGATTCGAATGCGACTGAAGAAGAACGTTTTGAAGCACGTTTGAAATTTCAATCCATTCCCCGTAATGCGGCACCTGTGCGTCAACGCCGTCGTTGTGCTTTGACAGGTCGTCCTCGCGGCACTTTCCGTAAATTTGGTTTGGGTCGTATTAAAATCCGTGAAATCGCTATGCGTGGCGAGATTCCCGGTGTTGTTAAAGCTAGCTGGTAATAGGAGTATAAATAATGAGTATGCATGATCCTATTTCCGATATGTTGACTCGTATTCGCAATGCGCAACGTGCTGATAAAGTAACGGTTGCTATGCCTTCCTCTAAATTAAAATGTGCAATTGCAAAAGTTCTGAAGGAAGAGGGTTATATCGAGGATTTTGCGGTTTCTGCTGATGCAAAACCGGTATTGGAAATTCAATTGAAATACTATGCAGGCCGTCCGGTAATTGAGCAAATTAAACGTGTTTCACGTCCGGGTTTGCGTATTTACAAAGCATCAAGTGAGATTCCCAGCGTAATGAATGGTTTGGGTGTCGCTATTGTTAGTACTTCTAAAGGTGTCATGACTGATCGCAAAGCTCGTTCTGAGGGTGTGGGCGGTGAGTTATTGTGCATCGTAGCCTAGTGGAGAAATGTAAATGTCACGCGTCGCAAAAAAACCAGTGACTGTTCCTGCTGGTGTAGAAGTAAAATTCGGAACAGATGCATTGGTAATCAAGGGTAAAAACGGCGAATTGTCTTTTCCTTTGCATTCCGATGTCGCTATCGAACTGAACGATGGTAAATTAACTTTTGCTGCAAAAAATGACAGTAAACAGGCTAATGCTATGTCTGGTACTGTTCGTGCATTGGTTGATAACATGGTTAAGGGAGTTTCTGAAGGTTTTGAGAAAAAGCTTCAATTGATTGGTGTGGGTTATCGTGCCCAAGCTCAAGGCAAAGTTTTGAACTTGTCTTTGGGTTTCTCTCATCCCATCGTATATGAAATGCCTGAGGGTGTTTCTGTTCAAACTCCCAGCCAAACAGAAATCGTTTTGACTGGTGCGGATAAACAAGTGGTTGGTCAAGTCGCTGCTGAAATTCGTGCATTCCGTTCTCCTGAGCCTTATAAAGGTAAAGGTGTTCGTTATGTAGGTGAAGTGGTAGTGATGAAAGAAGCCAAGAAAAAATAATTGAGGTTCACTAATGGATAAACATACAACCCGACTCCGTCGTGCACGTAAAACCCGTGCACGTATTGCGGACTTGAAAATGGTAAGATTATGTGTGTTCCGCAGCAATAATCATATTTATGCCCAAGTAATTAGTGCTGAAGGTGATAAAGTATTGGCTCAAGCCTCTACATTGGAAGCTGAAGTGCGTAGTAGCCTGAAATCAGGTAGCAACGTTGAAGCGGCAGCTGTAGTTGGTAAACGTATTGCTGAAAAAGCTAAAGCAGCGGGTGTTGAAAAAGTTGCTTTTGACCGTTCAGGTTTCCAATATCACGGTCGTGTGAAAGCTTTGGCTGAAGCTGCACGTGAAAATGGTTTAAGCTTCTAATCTTTGGAGACTTTCAGATGGCAAAACATGAAATTGAAGAACGCGGTGACGGCCTGATTGAGAAAATGGTCGCAGTTAATCGTGTGACTAAAGTAGTTAAGGGCGGCCGTATCATGGCTTTCTCTGCGCTGACAGTTGTTGGTGATGGCGATGGTCGCATCGGTATGGGCAAAGGTAAATCAAAAGAAGTGCCGGTTGCTGTTCAGAAAGCAATGGATCAGGCCAGACGTTCCATGATTAAAGTACCTTTGAAAAATGGTACTATTCATCATGAAGTTATTGGTCGTCATGGTGCTACTAAAGTATTTATGCAACCTGCCAAAGAAGGTAGCGGTGTGAAAGCAGGTGGGCCAATGCGTTTAGTATTTGATGCTATGGGCATCCATAATATCTCTGCTAAGGTTCATGGTTCTACTAATCCTTACAATATTGTACGCGCTACATTAGATGGCTTGTCTAAACTATATACCCCTGCTGATATTGCCGCTAAACGCGGTTTGACAGTAGAAGATATTTTGGGGGCTAATCATGACTGAGCAAAAAAAGATTAAAGTTACATTGGTTAAGAGCCTGATTGGTACAATTGAGTCTCATCGTGCTTGTGCTCGCGGCTTGGGTTTACGTCGCCGTGAGCATACTGTGGAGGTTTCAGATACCCCTGAAAACCGTGGCATGATCAATAAAATCAGCTACTTGTTGAAAGTGGAGTCTTAATATGTTTTTGAATACTATTCAACCTGCTGAGGGTGCTACTCACGCTGGTCGTCGCGTAGGCCGTGGTATTGGTAGCGGTTTGGGTAAGACAGGCGGTCGTGGTCATAAAGGTCAAAAAAGCCGCGCCGGTGGTTTCCATAAAGTAGGTTTTGAAGGCGGTCAAATGCCTTTGCAACGCCGCCTGCCTAAGCGTGGTTTCAAATCTTTAACAGCTACCGCTAATGCTGAAGTTCGTTTGAGTGAGTTGAATCTGATTGCTGTAAACGAAATTGATGTCTTGGTTCTTAAACAAGCCGGTCTGATTCCTGCGGTTGCTTCTAATGTGAAAGTTATTGCTTCTGGTGAAATCTCAAAAGCAGTTACCTTGAAAGGCGTAAAAGCTACTAAAGGTGCTAAAGCTGCGATTGAAGCTGCCGGTGGCAAAGTAGACGAATAAGGCTTGCACTACAGTGGCTAATCAACAATCTTTATCAGGATTGTCCAAATTTGGAGATCTGAAAAAACGTCTAGTGTTTCTATTGGGAGCTTTAGTCGTTTTCCGTATTGGTGCTCATATACCAGTACCTGGTGTAGATGCTGTTGCTTTAGCTAAGTTATACGAGAGCGCTGGAGGCGGCATCTTAGGAATGCTGAATATGTTTTCTGGTGGGTCGTTAGAGCGCTTTAGTATATTTGCAATAGGAATTATGCCATATATTTCGGCATCTATTATCGTGCAGCTCGCTTCGGAAATCTTACCTTCGTTGAAGGCTTTAAAGAAAGAAGGAGAAGCCGGTAGGAAGCTCATTACGAAATATACCAGGTACGGCACTGTGTTATTAGCGATATTGCAGAGCCTGGGTGTCGCGTCTTTTGTATTCCAGCGAGGGATTGTTGTAACAAGCTCATTTGAATTTTATGTTTCCACAGTAGTTTCTTTAGTGACGGGAACGATGTTTCTTATGTGGCTTGGAGAACAGATTACCGAGAGGGGTATTGGAAACGGGATTTCTTTGATTATCACGGCTGGGATTGCTTCAGGAATCCCATCGGGTATTACAAGGCTGGTTGCTTTTGTGAATCAAGGAACTATGAGTATTTTAATGGCATTGCTTATCGTATTCGGGGTTCTGTTATTAATTTACTTGGTTGTATATTTTGAAAGTGCGCAACGTAAGATTCCCATTCATTATGCAAAGCGTCAGTTTAATAGTGGATTGGGAAATCACAATACGCATATGCCTTTCAAATTGAATATGGCCGGCGTAATTCCTCCTATTTTTGCTTCCAGTATTATCCTATTTCCTTCTACTCTTTTAGGTTGGTTTGGGTCGACTGATACAAATAGTATTTTGTATAAAATAGTCGGGTTGTTACAACACGGCCAATCATTGTATATGGTTTTATTCGCGGCAACAGTTATCTTCTTTTGCTATTTTTATACGGCTTTATTTTTTAGTCCTAAAGAAATGGCAGAGAATTTAAAGAAGAGCGGTGCTTTTGTTCCCGGAATCAGACCTGGTGAGCAAACTTCTAGATATTTAGAAAAGGTTGTATTGCGCCTAACACTTTTTGGGGCTCTGTATATCACGATTATTTGTCTGATTCCGGAGTTCCTGACTACGGTTCTAAACGTACCGTTTTATTTGGGTGGCACTTCTTTGCTTATTCTAGTTGTTGTAACGATGGATTTTAGTACGCAGATAAATTCGTACAGGCTGACTCAGCAATATGATAAGCTGATGATTCGTTCGGAAATGAAATTATTGTCTCGGAAATAGACTTATGGCGAAAGAAGATATTATCCAAATGCAGGGTGAGATTCTTGAGACTTTACCTAATGCAACATTCAAGGTAAAACTTGAGAATGAGCATGTTGTATTGGGTCATATTTCTGGGAAAATGCGGATGCATTATATCCGTATTTCTCCAGGTGATAAGGTAACAGTTGAATTAACCCCTTATGATTTAACCCGTGCTCGAATTGTTTTCCGAGCCAGATAAGAAATAAAAGGAAATAAAATGCGTGTACAGCCTTCTGTAAAGAAAATTTGCCGCAATTGCAAGATTATCCGTCGTAATCGTGTAGTTCGCGTAATTTGTACTGATCCGCGTCATAAACAACGTCAAGGTTAAGAACTTGGTTCTCTTAACTGCAGACTTTGTGGTATAGTAATAAAATTTGCCCTAAAAAGGAAAGAATATGGCTCGTATTGCAGGGGTGAATATCCCTAATAACGCTCATATCGTAATTGGTATTCAGGCTATTTACGGTATCGGTGCGGCTCGTGCTAAATTAATTTGCGAGGCGGTAAATATTGCCCCTACTACTAAAGCAAAAGATTTAGACGAGGCTCAATTGGATGCTTTGCGTGAGCAGGTTGCCAAATATGAAGTTGAAGGCGATTTGCGCCGTGAAGTAACGATGAGCATCAAGCGACTGATAGATATGGGTTGCTACCGTGGTTTCCGTCATCGTCGCGGACTGCCTTGTCGTGGTCAGCGCACTCGCACAAATGCCCGTACCCGTAAGGGTCCGCGCAAAGCGATTGCCGGTAAGAAATAAATTTTAAGGAATTTGATTAATGGCTAAAGCAAACACAGCTTCGCGTGTACGTAAAAAAGTACGTAAAACCGTGAGTGAGGGTATTGTGCATGTTCATGCATCTTTCAACAATACCATCATTACAATCACTGACCGTCAAGGCAATGCTTTGTCTTGGGCTACCTCTGGCGGCGCCGGTTTTAAAGGTTCTCGTAAAAGTACACCATTTGCGGCACAAGTTGCAGCAGAAGCGGCTGGTAAAGTTGCCCAAGAGTATGGCGTTAAGAATTTGGAAGTCCGCATTAAAGGTCCCGGGCCTGGTCGCGAATCTTCTGTACGTGCTTTAAACGCCCTTGGTTTCAAGATCACCAGCATTACTGATGTTACCCCGTTGCCTCATAACGGTTGCCGTCCGCCTAAAAAACGTCGTATTTAATATTGGAGTGATTTAAAACATGGCACGTTATATTGGTCCTAAATGTAAATTGGCACGTCGCGAAGGTACGGATTTGTTTTTGAAGAGTGCGCGCCGCTCTTTGGATTCCAAATGTAAATTGGATTCCGCTCCCGGTCAGCACGGTGCAAAAAAACCGCGTTTGTCGGACTACGGTTTGCAATTGCGCGAGAAACAAAAAATCCGCCGTATTTATGGTGTGTTAGAGCGTCAATTCCGCCGTTACTTTGCGGAAGCAGACCGTCGTAAAGGTTCTACCGGCGAATTGTTGTTGCAGTTGCTGGAGTCTCGTTTGGACAATGTTGTTTACCGTATGGGTTTTGGTTCTACTCGGGCTGAAGCGCGTCAATTGGTTTCTCATAAGGCTATTGCTGTAAACGGTCAGGTTGTTAATATCCCTTCTTTCCAAGTTAAAGCAGGCGATGTTGTAGCTGTTCGTGAAAAAGCTAAGAAACAAGTACGTATCCAAGAAGCATTGGGTTTGGCTATTCAAATCGGCCTGCCGAGCTGGGTGGCTGTTGATGCTGACAAATTGGAAGGCGTATTCAAAAATATGCCGGATCGCTCGGAATTGACCGGTGATATTAATGAACAGCTGGTGGTGGAATTCTACTCTAAATAATGCCAGCACAGTGAGGGACAGTTAAATGCAGAATAGCACAGCCGAATTTTTGAAACCTCGTCAAATTGATGTAAATACTTTTTCTGCGACTCGTGCAAAAGTGTCTATGCAGCCGTTTGAGCGTGGTTTCGGGCATACTTTAGGTAATGCTTTGCGCCGTATCTTACTGTCATCCATGAATGGCTTTGCTCCTACCGAGGTCGCTATTGCCGGTGTGTTGCATGAATACTCTACTGTCGATGGTGTTCAGGAGGATGTGGTTGATATCCTCCTGAATATCAAGGGTATCGTATTTAAACTTCATGGGCGTAGCCAAGTTCAACTTGTGTTGAAGAAAACAGGTTCTGGCGTAGTGTCTGCCGGTGATATCGAATTACCGCATGATGTAGAAATTCTGAATCCTGATCATGTCATTTGTCATTTGGCTGATAATGGTCAAATTGAAATGGAAATTAAAGTAGAGCAAGGTCGTGGTTATCAATCTGTTTCAGGTCGTCAGGCAGTTCGTGACGAGAACCGTCAGATTGGTGCAATCCAGTTGGATGCGAGCTTTTCTCCTATCAGCCGCGTTAGCTTTGAAGTTGAGCCTGCGCGTGTAGAGCAGAGGACGGATCTCGATAAGTTGGTTTTGGATATTGAAACCGACGGTTCTATCGATCCCGAGGAGGCTGTACGTAGTGCGGCGCGTATTTTGATTGATCAGATGTCTATTTTTGCCAATTTACAGGGTACGCCTGTGGAGGAGGTTGAAGAAAAAGCACCTCCTATCGACCCTGTTCTTTTGCGCCCGGTAGATGATTTGGAATTAACGGTACGTTCGGCTAATTGCCTGAAAGCTGAAGACATTTATTATATCGGTGATTTGATTCAACGCACTGAAACCGAGCTTCTTAAAACTCCGAACTTGGGACGCAAGTCTCTGAATGAGATTAAAGAGGTATTGGCATCTAAAGGTTTGACACTGGGTTCTAAGTTGGAAGCTTGGCCGCCTGCAGGCTTGGAAAAACCTTAATAAAGACTTAAAGGATAATTGATATGCGTCATCGTAATGGCAATCGCAAGTTAAACCGTACCAGCAGCCATCGTGCTGCAATGTTGCGTAATATGGCGAATTCATTATTGACTCACGAAACTATTGTAACAACCCTGCCTAAGGCAAAAGAGTTGCGCCGAGTGGTAGAACCGTTGATTACATTGGGTAAAAAGCCGTCGTTGGCTAACCGTCGTTTGGCATTTGACCGTACTCGCGACCGTGATGTTGTAGTAAAACTGTTTGGCGATTTGGGTCCTCGTTTTACTGCTCGTAACGGTGGTTACGTTCGAGTGCTGAAATATGGATTCCGTAAAGGTGATAATGCGCCTTTGGCACTGGTTGAGTTGGTTGACAAGCCGGTTGCCGAGTAAACCTGATGATATAACGCCATCTGCTGAAAAGCAGGTGGCGTTATTTTATGCAATATCTGACAGGTGGGGGTGTATTGGGTGTTTTATTTAAAATATGAATTGAATAGCCGGAGTTTGCGCGGTAAACTTATATCATTGAAAAATTTTATAATGGTTTCTATGATGAATGCTTTTGATATAAAGTCAACAAAGATAGATGTTTTGTCTATTTCTTTGCATACATCGAATTTGTCTGATTTGGAGGACGTGCTGGTCAAATTGGGTAAGAAGTTCCAAGAGTCCGGTATGATTCCGTTTATTTTGGATGTTCAGGAATTTGATTATCCGGATTCTTTAGATTTTGCCGCATTGGTTTCATTATTTTCAAAATATGGTATGCAGATTTTAGGTTTGAAGCATTCCAATGAACAGTGGGCCGCTGTGGCAGCGAAATATCATTTGTTATTTTGTCCCTCTCATTCTGAGAATACTAAAGGACAGGGTGAAGTACAAAAAACGGTAAATAATCAGAACCAAAGGGCAAGGAAGACGGTATTGATTACAACGTCTGTCCGCACCGGTCAGCAGGTTTATGCCGAAGATGGCGATTTGATTGTTACCGGGGCAGTCAGTCAGGGTGCGGAGTTGATTGCGGACGGTAATATACATATTTATGCGCCAATGAGGGGGCGCGCCTTGGCCGGTGCCAAAGGCGATACTTCTGCGCGCATATTTATCCACTCTATGCAGGCGGAGTTGGTTTCTGTCGCGGGGATTTATCGTAATTTTGAGCAGGATTTGCCGGATCACCTGCATAAGCGGCCGGTGCAGATATTGTTGCAGGATAACCGGTTGGTTATCAGTGCGATTGATTCAGAGTAATTGTTTGATATTTTAAAAAGGAAATATTGTGGCAAAAATTATTGTAGTAACTTCAGGTAAGGGCGGTGTAGGTAAAACGACTACCAGCGCCAGTATTGCGACAGGTTTGGCATTACGCGGATATAAAACTGCGGTAATTGACTTTGATGTGGGCTTGCGTAACCTCGATCTCATTATGGGTTGCGAGCGGCGTGTCGTTTATGATCTCATCAATGTCATTCAGGGTGAGGCGACGCTCAATCAGGCTTTGATTAAAGATAAGAATTGCGAGAATCTGTTTATCTTGCCTGCCTCCCAAACTCGGGACAAAGATGCTTTGACGCGCGATGGCGTGGAAAAAGTAATGAAGGAATTATCCGGCAAGAAAATGGGTTTTGAGTATATTATTTGCGACTCTCCCGCCGGTATCGAGCAAGGTGCGTTGATGGCATTGTATTTTGCCGATGAAGCCATTGTAACGACCAATCCGGAGGTTTCCAGTGTTCGAGACTCTGACAGGATTTTAGGTATTCTGCAAAGCAAATCCCGTAAGGCGGAGCAAGGCGGTTCGGTTAAAGAACATCTGTTGATTACGCGTTATTCTCCCGAACGTGTGGCTAAAGGCGAAATGCTTTCAGTACAGGACATTTGCGACATTCTGCGTATTCCCTTGCTGGGTGTGATTCCCGAATCCCAAAACGTTTTGCAGGCATCCAATTCCGGAGAACCGGTCATCCATCAGGACAGCGTGGCGGCCTCTGAGGCATATAAGGATGTTATTGCCCGTCTTTTGGGCGAGAACCGTGAAATGCGTTTCTTGGAAGCTGAGAAAAAAGGCTTCTTCAAACGTCTGTTCGGAGGTTAACGTATGTCATTGATTGATCTTTTATTCGGCAGAAAGCAGAAAACGGCAGCCGTTGCCCGCGACCGCCTTCAAATCATCATTGCCCAAGAGCGCGCCCAAGAGGGTCAGGCGCCGGATTACCTGCCGACTTTGCGTAAGGAGCTGCTGGAAGTCTTGTCCAAATATGTGAATGTTTCATTGGAAAATATCCGTATTTCCCAAGAGAAGCAGGATGGTATGGATGTGCTTGAGTTGAACATTACTTTGCCGGAACAGAAAAAGGTATAGGACATGACCTTAACCGAATTGCGGTACATCGTCGCAGTCGCCCAAGAACGCCATTTCGGCCGTGCGGCGCGGCGTTGTTTTGTCAGCCAGCCCACTTTGTCTATCGCCATTAAGAAACTGGAAGAAGAGCTTGCCGTCTCTTTGTTTGACCGGAGCAGCAACGATATTATTACGACCGAGGCGGGGGAACGCATCGTCGCACAGGCGCGTAAGGTATTGGAAGAGGCGGAGCTTATCAGGCATTTGGCAAATGAAGAACAAAACGAGCTGGAGGGTGCGTTCAAGCTCGGGCTGATTTTTACGGTTGCGCCGTACCTGCTGCCGAAACTGATTGTCTCGTTGCGCCGTACCGCACCGAAAATGCCTTTGATGTTGGAAGAGAACTACACGCAGACTTTGACCGAGTCGCTCAAACGCGGGGACGTTGACGCGATTATCGTTGCCGAACCGTTCCAAGAGCCGGGCATCGTTACCGAACCCTTGTATGACGAACCGTTTTTCGTGATTGTCCCGAAAGGGCATTCATTTGAGGAACTGGATGCCGTTTCGCCCCGGATGCTCGGCGAGGAGCAGGTTTTGCTGCTGACGGAAGGCAACTGTATGCGGGATCAGGTGCTTTCAAGCTGTTCCGAATTGGCTGCCAAACAACGCATACAGGGTTTGACCAATACATTGCAGGGCAGCTCGATCAATACAATCCGCCATATGGTCGCCAGCGGTTTGGCAATCAGCGTGTTGCCGGCAACCGCACTGACCGAAAACGACCATATGCTGTTCAGCATTATTCCGTTTGAAGGTACGCCGCCGAGCCGGCGGGTCGTATTGGCGTACCGGCGCAATTTTGTCCGTCCGAAGGCGTTGTCGGCGATGAAGGCGGCGATTATGCAGTCGCAGCTTCACGGAGTCAGCTTTATCCACGGCTAGGCGCAGGCAATACCGTCTGAACGGACTTCAGACGGCATTGTGCCGTTTGGGGGCATCCGGGCCGCCGGGATAAATCCTGCAAGGTCGTATCAACGGCAAAACAGAGGCTTGGGGCTTGATTTCACTGTTGTTAAAACGCCATCCGCACATTTCTGAACATAAATCAAAATATCCTTTGGGAATATCATTAAACTGATATAAATCCGAATACATCGGCTTTATCCGCAGCATTGGGCCGCGCACATCTTTATGCCGATGTTGTATGTCAAAATAATTCGGCGATATAATATACACTTGAAATAATACATTTGGTACGGTATGCCGATAGTTACGGGATAGATTATGAAAAATGAAAAACTACTTTTTCCTCTCTTTGTGCCATTTTTGGCTTAAGCCGCCGGCAATATGGGGACTATTGTTACCGAAAACAACAAAAAGAACGACAAAATAAACCTGTATGTTGCCGCTATTGCAACGGCCGGTCAGGAAAATCACCATACCTTTGATTATTCTACGTCCACAACACCCATCAATGCCTTTATCGTGGCAGCCAATGGCGGTAAGAGCGACGTTACGATAAAGGGCGATGCTACTGTGGGTGACAAAGTTGTGCCTAATATGAAAACTTTTGACGGCACAGATGTACTGGAACCAAAAAATTGGATCATTGTAAAAGAAAGGGGAACAGGATCTGTAACGAATAATGGTAAGGGAAAAGCAAAATATAGTCTTGGTTCTAATAAAACCGACACGGGCACTGTGACATTGGCAGATAAAAGCTGGACCGGGGAGAATAAGATTACCTTTGAAAATACATCTATCAAGGGCGTTGGAAGCGATAAAGTCATGTTTGCAAATCAAACATTAGATACGCCTAACGGTATGTCAGATACGACGATCACATTCAAAGGAAATAACTTCCTTTATGAAGATGGGGGCAAATCACGCGCTGATGAAAAGGATGCTGTCCATTTTCAGAAAAACTTGCATCGTATACCGGGTAACCCATCGGCAGATATAATAAGCCATACAAAATTCGTCTCTGAACCGGGGTCTGCTCTAAATATGTATGTCAAATCAGGGCCCGGAAAGTCACGCGGTATCGGCGTTACTCAGTATAAAGAGTCTGTGTTTTATGCAGGTAAAAAGTATTACATCAATCAAACAGAAATGGAATTTCACGGGGCTGTCAATATTAAGATAGAACGGGGAAATCAAAATAGGTCTGAAAATTATGGTATATTTGGGTCTAATACGACGAAAAAAAAGAATGGAATCGGCGAACCGGAAGGTTCTTATAACAAAATCAAATTTTATAGTGATGTAAAAATTGATGTAAAGCCCGTCCTTGATGAAAACGGGAAACAAAAATCCATTGGGGATGCCATCAATGTAGATGGTAAATACTCTCATATCGGTATCTCCGGGGACGGTAAGGTTCAAATTGACGGAGATATTCACGTTATTAACGGGGGAACGGTTGACCTGAATTTGAAAAATAAAGATTCCTATATCAACGGTGAAATCCATATTGGGAAACAAAAATATGGGGGAGATCCGGATGGAGATTAGTCAAATCCCGACAATCAACCAAGCGGGTAAAACCTGTTTGAAGAGAATCGAGATGATCCGGATCCGGAGAAAAATACAACGAAGTTGACCTTGAATATGAGCAACGGGGCCCGTTGGAACGCTACGAATACGTCAAAAATCAATGATTTGGCCATCGACAATAAGGCGGAAATTACCTTTGGATCGGATAAGCGGTTTATCAATATCTCCACGGGAACACTAAAAGGGAATGGTATTTTCCATATGTCCGGCGATATTGCCGGGAATAAGTCGGATAGGCTGATTATTCGCAAATCCAGCGAAGGACATCATCAAATTACCTATAAAGATAACGGTGCTGCCAAAACCACAGGGAATGAAAGCCTGTTATTGTGAGCGGGAATTTTTGGGCGGAATGCAGCACTCGTTTAATGAAGCCGCAGTTGAAAAATTCGGCAATAAAGGACATTGGTGGGTTTACGGCCTGGGACTTTCCTATATGGACAAAGCTAAAAATACGCAACTCTATTTTGAGACGCAGCGGTCTACAAGGCATTATTTCAAACAAAATTGGCAGGTCCATCTCGGCGTAAGGTACTTGTTCTAGCCAATTCCCCGCAACGGCGCACGTTTAATGTGTGCCGTTTTTCTATCAAACCGCAACGGTATTCCGCCCCGGGGCAGATGAAGCCGCCCGGATTTTTGAGAAACAAAATGCCGTCTGAAGCGATATTCGGCTTTCAGACGGCATTTGTTATCTCAACCGGCAATCAGGCAAACTTGTCCGACCTGTGGTTACTTTTTACTTCACTTTCGTACATACCTCACGGGCAGTTTCGTCTTCTGACACCAATTTGCCTGTTTTATCCGCTTGATACACTTCATCTTTGACGGGTTTGCCCATCTGCGCGGCCAATCCGGCGTACATCATATTTTCCAAGAGCCGGCCATCCTCCGACTTTTCCAACCACGCCAGCGTTTCGGGGCTGTGCTGTCGTGAAACTTCGCTATATTTGATTTGGCTTTGCGTTAAGGTATTGTTTTCAAAACGCCATTTCCCTGAGCCGACAATACGGTATGCCAAGATATTGCCGCCATCGTCCACTTTGAGCTTAGCGTCGCCACGGAAACTGCCGTCCTGAAGATATTTGACTTTTGTATCACTGCGGATGTTTTCATCAGTGCCGATGCAATGCCACATACCGACAATCGGAGAGGCCAGAACGGTTGTTGCGGATAAAAGCATCGGCAGAATAAAGCGTTTCATCTGTTTCCTTTCTTAAAAGAGGCCGTCTGAAAATGGTTTCAGACGGCCTTGTTTATTCAATCAAATCAGTCTTTCAACTTCGCCAACTGATTTTGAACTTTTGCCATTTTGTCTTCCAATTCCGCCAAATCGGCTTTGTCTTTTTCCACCAGATGCGCGGGGGCTTTTTCGGTGTAGCCGGGTTTGGAAAGTTTGGCGTTGAGTTTGTCCAAGGCTTTTTGCAGCTTCTCGGCCTCTTTGCTCAAGCGGGCGGTTTCGGCGGCTTTGTCGATTTCGACTTTCAGCATCAGGCGCGCGCCGTTACAGACGGCGACGGGCGCGTCTTCGCTTTCGGGCAGGGCGGC
>ENA-OWLR01000060-OWLR01000060.1-metagenome-genome-assembly--contig:-NODE-60-length-28644-cov-11.737976_pt1 | contig 28644 bp, 13 predicted proteins | sample MGYA00245352_ERZ651110 | MGnify/ENA primary metagenome ERZ651110 (study PRJEB26857, sample SAMEA4031765) | metagenome | biome: human; feature: oral; material: saliva | place: Philippines | collected 2014... | reverse complement strand
ACTTTGAGGTTCCAGACTCCGTTCTGGGCCGTTATCTGCTTGCAGTGACACGCTTTACCGCCGTACCACAGAACTTCGGGAAGTTCGCAGGAGAGAAAGTTAACGAGCAAACGGTCTACTTTCAGCAGCGAGATAACAACACATTACTGCTCAGGGCATACGTCCTTTCACAGGTAGCAGACCCTGAAAGCAAGATCTCAAGGACGCTGACTGCATCCACAGCCGACCCTATCATCGCCGCTTTTAAGGTCATCGGACGCAACAAAGGGAAGCATACACAGATGGTGGAGGTCACTCCGCTCTTCGCAAAAGATAATAATGTGGTGAGTGTTTCTGCGTCGGATGCTAAGCAATTGAAGCTCGGAGGACTGCAGGCTGACCGTACTTTCATTGACACAATGAAGGTTTATCCCATCAATGTGGAGGTCGCTACGACCCGAACCTATGGCAGTTTGGAGGGTTCAGCACCTGCTTCTCGCACGGGATCAATGACCATCGGACTCAATACGAGCATCGTTCTGTTGCCGGAAACGCCTATGCAACGTCGCATTTGGGACCAACGTGTGGGCTATTTCACCAACAAATACACCATATTCAATGATGAACAGACGAAAACTGACCGTGAAGAGTTCATCTCAAGGTTCCGTTTAGAACCGAAAGACAAGCGTGCTTACGCCAAAGGAAAGCTCACAGAACCGGTCAAACCCATTGTCTTCTACATTGATCCTGCCACACCTAAGAAGTGGGTTCCTTATCTTAAGCAAGGTATAGAAGACTGGAATGCAGCCTTTGAGACCGCTGGTTTCAAGCATGCAATACAAGCTCGTGACTGGCCAGACGACCCAAAGATGAGCGTGGATGATGCTCGTTTCAACGTACTTCGTTACCTTCCGGCAGAGATTGAGAATGCTTATGGACCGCGAATCGTCGACCCTCGCAGTGGAGAAATCATCGAAAGTCACATCTGTTGGTACCATAATGTGATGAATCTGTTGACGAAATGGTATCTGACACAGTGTGGACCGCTCGACAAAAGGGCACAAACGGTGCACATGGATGACAAGCTTATGGGCGAACTTGTGCGCTTTGTGTCGAGTCATGAGGTGGGTCATACACTCGGATTGCGCCATAATATGGGTGCAAGTCACGCCACTCCCGTTGAGAAACTACGTGATAAGAAGTGGGTTGAGGAGCATGGTCACACGGCAAGTATCATGGATTACGCCCGATTCAACTATGTTGCGCAGCCAGAAGATGGTATTTCAGAGCGCGGACTGTTCCCTCGTGTGAACGATTATGACAAGTGGGCGATCCGTTGGGGCTATCAATACCGTCCGGAATTCAAGGATGAGAAGGATGAAAAGGAGCATTTGATGACCGAGACAACAGCCATTCTGGCTAAGAACCCACGTCTTTGGTTCGGTGGAGAGGGGAAGAATGAAGACCCACGTGCCCAGCGTGAGGACCTCGGAGACGACAATGTGAAGGCGAGTGATTATGGTATCAAGAACCTAAAGCGCATCATTGTGGCGTTACCGGAATGGACCAAGCAGCCCAATGACCAATATGAGGACCGTATGGAGATGTGGAAGAGCGTCGTAAGTCAGTTCAATCGCTATACAAACCACGTACTGAAGAATGTCGGTGGGCGTTATCTGAACAACATGCCGGGGCAGAAACCGTATGAAGTGGCACCTGCTCAGAAGGGTAGGGACGCCGTAGACTATCTCTCACGTCAGCTTTTCGATGCACCAGAGTGGCTCTATCCGACGACGATGACCGACATTTCGGGTACGGATGCGGTGGAAGCCATCAGCAATGAGCAGGCTCGTGTGCTGAAGGTGATGCTGAATCCTGCATTGATGGATAAGATTTACAAGGACCAAAGGGCACCGGGTGCTTATCAGTTCAAGGATTACTTGAATGATGTTTACCGCAGTGTCTGGAAGCCATTGACGGGTCTTTCGGAGGTGAAAGCACGTACACGCCGTATGCTGGAGCGCACTTATGTTGAGCAGTTGAATGCTATTCTCAACCCCGTGAAGGCTGAAAAGGCTGGTGCTGCCGACCGTATTCAATCGTCGGATGTGCTCCTTTATGCTGAACAGCAGCTTGATACGATTGAGAAATTCTGTAAAACGCAGGTTGCACACAGCACTGGTATCAACCTGATGCACTACAATGACCTCCTCCGACAGCTGAAACTCATCCGCGAAAGGAGAGTGACGGTGAAGTAAAGGGATGTTTCATACAGCCTCTCCCCGGCCCTCTCCGAAGGGAGAGGGAGAACAATTAGCGAGATTCCCCAGTGTATTTAAAGAGGCATAACTGGGTGTTTAAGAGTTTTAGTAGACTGGCTTTGAGATAAAAAGTAAACAAGTTGTTTGCTATAAAATACATGTTTACAAGTTAACAAGTAGATGGATTGCATGCTATAAAGACTTGTTTACAGTTTGACAAGCAGATGGATTGCGTGCTATAGAAACTTGTTTGCAAGTTGGCAAGCAGGCGAAATACAAGCTATAAACACTTGTTTGCAGTTTAACATGTAGGCGAATTGCGGGCTATAGAATACAAGTTTATAAGCCTAGGTGTAGAGAGGTTATATATTATAAGGTGTAATTTTGAGTTCCGAACGTTGCACTTTTGGGTTTAATTCTTCATCCCGTTATATTCCCAACACACTGCGTTTCGCATCCCGCCAGGCACATCCCCTCCTTTGTTGGGGCTTGGGGATGCCCCCATATCTTTGCCCTTTTTTTATTCAATCTGCATGCGATTCTATGGCAGAAGATTATCATGTGCAAGGGGAAAGAATATGTTTATAAACGTTAAATAGTAGTATAAAGTAAGTGATAAAACCTTATAAAGTGTTATATTTGCAAACGATGGTGTCCAACTAACACCTCTTTTAGCCATTTAGGCACAGTAATTTACGCCTGATAACCAAGAACTTAGGAACCTAAAATATAATAATTAAAAACCTAAACCTAATGAGAAATTTTTACGAAAGAAAGCAGAAGCATCTGTATTTCTCGGTAGCCTTTGCCATGTCTGTGGCTTTGACGCCGACAAATGCCCATGCAGTAGGTAACGCTGGAGGCTTACCCGATGCCGCAACGCGCCAGATTGTGCAGCAAGACGGTAAGCATAAGGTGACAGGACGTGTCGTTGACGCATCAGGAGAACCCCTGATTGGCGCAACGGTCATGGTGGAAGGAACCAAGGATGGTGCCGTAACCGACATTGATGGTAACTTCACCATCAACGTTTCGTCGGCTGCAAAGCTCGTCATTTCCTATGTTGGATACACCTCACAGACTGTTTCCGTGGGCGATAAGACAAGCCTTGCCATCACGATGAAGGAGACTTCCAACACGATGAATGAGGTGGTTGTCACCGCTTTGGGTATCAAACGTGCTGAGAAAGCATTGAGTTACAACGTTCAGAAGGTGGGTGCTGACGAGCTGACACGCAACAAAGACGCCAACTTCGTTAACTCCCTGAACGGTAAGGTGGCAGGTGTTAACATCTCGAAGAGCGCCAGTGGTGTGGGAGGAGCAACCCGTGTCATCATGCGTGGAGCCAAGTCCATTGAGGGAGACAACAACGTTCTCTATGTCATCGACGGTATTCCAATCTTCAATTTCAGTGGTGGTACGGACAGTGGCATCATGGGTGAGGGTCGCGTTAGCAGTGAAGGCATAGCCGATCTCAACCCAGAAGACATTGAGAGCATCAACGTTCTTGCCGGACCATCAGCCGCTGCACTCTACGGAAGCAACGCTGCTAACGGTGCAATCCTCATCACAACGAAGAAAGGAAAGGAAGGACGGGTAGAGATTTCGTTTTCAAGTGCTGCCGATTTCAGTTCCCCTTTGCTCATGCCAGAGTTCCAAAACAAGTATGGAAACAAGCTTGGTTCCTATGAAAGTTGGGGTGAGAAGCTCGCAACACCAAGCTCTTACGATCCAAAGAAGGACTTCTTCCGCACGGGAACGAACTTTATCAATGCCCTGACAGTCAATACTGGTAACGAGTTTAACCAGACTTTCGCTTCCGTTGCAGCCACCAATTCACGTGGTATCGTACCGAACAACACGTATGACCGTTACAATTTCACCATCCGTAACACCTCACGTATGTTCAAGAACAGGGTACAACTCGACCTCGGAGCATCCTATATCAAGCAGAAAGACAATAACATGGTGTCGCAGGGAGAGTACTGGAATCCTATCGTTGCAGCCTATCTCTTCCCACGTGGAGAGTCGTTTGATGCCATCAAGACCTTCGAACGCTATAACAACGTGCGCAATTTCCCAACCCAGTATTGGCCTATCATGGACAGCAGGTTCGCCAATCAGAACCCATACTGGACCGCTTATCGCAACCTTGCACCTGATGATAAGGACCGTTTCATGTTCAATGCCGGTCTGACTTATAACATCTTCGACTGGTTAAGTGTGGCAGGTCGTATCCGTTTGGACAAGACTTTTATGACAAGTGAGCGTAAGATATATGCTTCATCATTTGATTATTTCGCCAAATCGAACGGTGCTTACGACTATTATGACTATAAAGAGCATCAGACTTACATTGATGCTATAGCCAATATCAACAAGCATTTCGGTAAGATCAGCCTTGCTGCCAACGTTGGTTACAGCTATTCTGACTACGCATCCCTCACCCGTGGCTACGGTGGTAACCTCATCTTGGTGCCTAATAAGTTCTCTCTGAACAACATCGCACCGACCGATGGCAAGATACGTGAGGACGGTGGAGGCTCTAAGGTACGCAATGTTGCTGCCTTCGCAAGTGCTGAAATCGGCTATAAGAGCATGCTTTACCTCACGTTGACAGGTAGAAACGACTGGAACTCACGCCTTGTCAACTCGTCAGAGGAATCCTTCTTCTATCCTTCTATAGGTATGTCAGCCATCGTTTCAGAGATGACAAAGCTGCCATCCTTCATCTCTTACCTGAAGGTTCGTGGTTCTTACACTGAGGTTGGTTCGCCAGTTTCACGCTCAGGTATGACCCCTGGCACCATCACCACACCTATCGTGGGCGGTAGTTTGAAGTCTACTGACATCTATCCTTTCACTGATTACAAGGCAGAACGTACGAAATCGTATGAATTCGGACTGACAGCACGCTTCTGGAAGAAGCTCTCTTTCGACTTCACATGGTATAAATCAAACACCTTTAATCAGACTTTCATCGGCGAATTGCCTGAGAGTTCAGGTTATAAAGCCGTCTATCTGCAGGCTGGTAACGTGGAGAACCGAGGCATAGAGATGTCACTTGGATATACAGAAAACTTCGGTGGAGTGCAGTGGAACTCATCATTGGTATACTCAAAGAACGTCAACGAGATCAAAGAAATGGTGAAAGACTATCATCATCCACTGAGTCCTAAGCCCATAAACATCCCTGAAGTGTCGAAAGACAATGGTCGAGTGTTGCTGAAAGTGGGTGGAACAATCAATGATATCTATGCTCGTAAGGTGCTTGCAAAGGACAATCAGGGCTTCGTTAACGTCAGTCCGTCTGGCGGAATGAGCCTCGAGACCGTTGAACCTATCTACCTTGGTAAGACAACACCAGACTTTACGATGGGTTGGAACAATACTTTCACGTATAAGAACTTCGGACTTAGCTTCCTTGTTAATGCTCGTTTCGGTGGCGTTGTCACCTCATCAACACAGGCATTGCTCGATCGTTTCGGTGTCTCAAAGGCGTCAGCTGATGCACGAGATGCAGGGGGTGTGATGCTACCTCACCAAGGATTGTATGATGCAAAGAAGTATTATACACTCGTGGCAACAGGAGAAAACGACCTCGCAGGCTATTATACATATAGCGCAACGAACATTCGTATACAGGAATTCACGCTGAGTTATAAGTTCAACTCACGTTGGTTCAATAACATTGTCAAGGACTTGACCCTCTCATTCGTGGCTACTAACCCATGGATGATATACTGTAAGGCACCTTTCGACCCAGAGCTTACGGCGTCAACGGGTACCTATGGACAAGGCAATGACTATTTCATGCAGCCCAGTTTGAGGAGTTATGGTTTCAATATTAAATTCAAATTCTAATAGAATGATGACAACAAAAGCATATAAACACAAGCTATCTAAATATATAATAGCTGTCCTGGCACTCTCTTCCCTCACTGCTTGCGACTTCGAAAAGGTCAATACGAACGAATTCGAACTGCTTCCTGAGGAAGGAATGATGGACGGAATCACCATTGGTGGGCCTATAACGGCAATGGAAGAGTGTGTGTTCCCCGTCGGAACACAGGCAGATGGCACGTCAGTAGTGAACAGATACCAGACTGCTTACAACCTTGCAGCCGACTGTTGGAGTGGTTATTTCGGGCAAAACAACAACTGGGGCGGTCCGAATAACCTCAATTACTTCCTCAAAGATGGGTGGGTGGCATCGTCATATACCGAGGCTTACTCAACAGTTGTGCCTCTCTGGCAGGATTTAAAGGGTAAAACGGAGACGAAATTCCCTGAAGCTTTTGCCTTGGCACAGATACTTAAGATATCAGCTTGGCACAAAGCAACGGATATGTTTGGCCCTATTCCTTATAAAGAGGCAGGAAAAGGACTCATAACAGTGCCTTATGACAGTCAGGAAGAGGTGTATAAAGCGATGTTCAAGGAGCTTTCTGATGCCGTAGATGTACTGACAAGATATGCCGATAATGGTACTACTTCCCTCTTACCAAAGGCAGATGCCGTTTACGGAGGCGATGTTAGGAAGTGGGTTGTCTATGCTAATTCATTGATGTTGCGCCTTGCTATGCGTGTCTACTATGCTGATGCAGCGCTCTCACGTCAGTATGCTATGCAGGCAATCAACCATCCTTACGGTGTGATGAAGGCCAAAGAGGATGAGGCAAAGATGGAGAAAGGAGCCGGATTGGTATTCAAAAACAACTTTGATGACCTCATTAATCAGTACAATGAGTGCCGTATGGGCTCTTCAATGTTGGCTTATCTGGGCGGATATCAGGACCCTCGACTGGCAAAATACTTCCATACGAGTTCGCTTTCACAAGCTATGACAGTTGGAACGATGGGCAAATACATGGCAATACCTACTGGTCATGATGTCAATTCGAACGAAACGTTCAAGAATACATCACGTCCTGCCATCTCAAATACGACCCCAACCTACTGGATGCGTGCTTCTGAGGTTTACTTCCTCCTGTCTGAAGCAGCCTTACATGGCTTCCCTGTTGGGCAATCTGCCGAAGATCTATATAAGAAAGGTATAGAAATGTCATTCGAAGAGAATGGTATTCCAACCTCAGAGGTCACGGCTTACCTGCAATCAGGGCTGCAACCAGCTGCTTATAACATGTCAGTTGCCAATCCAAGTGTCAACGTTAGCGTCCCAGCAGTGACCCAAGCAACGACAGAATGGACTGGAACGGACGAGGAAAAGCTTGAGAAGATCATGATACAGAAGTGGATTGCCCTCTTCCCTAACGGTCAAGAGGCATGGACAGAGTATCGTCGTACGGGCTATCCTAAGCTCCATAGCGCAATAACCAACTACAGTAACGGTGAGGTTGACAGTGAGATTGGTATCCGAAGGATGCGTTATCCGACAAACAAATCAACCTCTGCAGAGGACATTGCCAACCTTGAGAGTGCACGACAGATGCTACGTGGCGGTCAGGATAAGGCTGGAACACGTCTGTGGTGGGACAATAAGAATCATTAATCTATAAAGGAAAAAGAAATGAAAGGCTTTAAATATATTAGTTTGTTGCTGCTTCTGATGACGGGATTCATCGTCTGTGGATGTAGCGATACGGCTGACATTGAGAACAAACCGTATGACCATATCGGTGGATATAACACAATGAACAATGCCGAGAGTGAGAAGTATTATGCTGAACTGCGTGCTTATAAGCAGCAGGCTGTCAACTATGGGCGTCCGGTAGCCTTCGGTTGGTATTCCAACTGGTCACCAGCTGGCACGTACAGAAGAGGATATCTCACCTCAATGCCCGACAGTATGGATATCGTTTCCATGTGGAGTGGGGCGCCAAACCGCTTTACTATCACACCAGAGCAGAAGGCTGACAAGGAGTTTGTGCAGAAAGTGAAGGGTACAAAGCTGTTGGAAGTGACGCTCTTGTCCTACATCGGCAAAGGCAGAACACCTGATTCAGTGTATACAAAGGTGGAGAAACAGGCTGAAGAGGAAGGCTGGGCAACTGATAAAGCACGTGTTGAAGAGGCTAAGAAACAGGCTCGTTGGAAGTTCTGGGGCTTCGATGGCGTCATTGGTTCCGATAATCACAAGGAGGCTTTGGCTCGTTTTGCAAAGGCATTGTGCGACTCTCTCGTTGCCAATGACTGGGATGGATATGACATTGACTGGGAGATTGGCAGTGGTGTGTTCGATATGGACGGTACGTTAAGCACCAATGAGCAACTCGTTTACTTGGTCAAAGAGATGAATAAATACATCGGTCCGAAGAGCGATCCAGAGCATAAGGGACACCGACTGATCTGTATCGACGGTCATTTCTGGGCACTTACTGAGGCGTTGGATGGCTATGTTGACTATTGGATTGACCAGTCATACGGGCGTATAACGAACTTTGATAACTTCGGAATAGACCCGAAAAGCATCATCACAACCGATAACTTTGAGGCTTCATTCAAGACTGGTGGCGTGCTGTTAAGGCAGGCTGCAAGCATGCCATCAACGGGTTATAAGGGTGGAGTAGGTGCATATCGTTTCGATAACGACTATGACAACACACCTAACTATAAGTGGATGCGACAGGCTATACAGATTAATCAGAAGGTGTTTAAGGAGAGAATGGGGCAGACAACACAACCTCAGAACCCTTAATCCTACATAATTTAAAAACAGAATATGAAGATGAAAAAGCATATTTTAAAACATATTGCAGTGGCAATCGCCGCATGCTGTGTGGTGAGTTGCCAAGACAGTGAGAGCGATTTGCTGAAGCAGAAGGTTTATTTTGATAACAATCTGCAGAGCGTTTCCATGCCTGACACGGGCACTTCTGCGGAGGTTGACATCACTTCACGCCTCTCCAACAAGCAGAACGCTGCTGTTGAGGTGTCCTATACCTTGGCAGATACGACTTTGGTAGCGGCATATAACAGTCGGTATGGTACGAATTACGTTCCTTTCAAACCGGAGAATGCTGCCTTCAGCAAGGCTGCTTCAACCATTGAGGCTGGTCAGGTGTATGCTGAGAAGGTGTCACTGACCCTCAATAACCTCGACCAGTTGCAGGAGGGTAAGACCTATATGCTGCCCATTCAGCTGCATGCTGGCTCAGTGCCAGCCATCAGTGGCGAGAATGTGATGTATGTTGTCCTTGCCAAACCCATCAAGATTGCCAAGGCAGCGAACTTCTATTCAAGTTACATCTCCGTGAAGTTCCCTACCGGGACACACTTCAAGTCGTTCACCTATGAGGCTCTGATCAACTCAACATGGTGGGGTAGCAACAACACCATCATGGGAACTGAAGGCGTAATGATACTCCGTGTCGGTGATACTGGCGGTGGTATACCATCTGGAATACTGCAAGCTGCGGGCAGACAACACTATGAAGCACCCGAGAAGCTGCAGACCAACAAGTGGTATCATGTGGCTCTGACCTTTGATCAGGCTACTGGTAAGACGGTGATGTACCTCAATGGCGTGAAATGGGCTGAGTCTGCATGGAACATTCCGGGCTTTGATCCGAACTCCGACATTGGTTTCAACATCGGTAAACTGGCTGGTTTCCCATGGGGCGAACGTCCTTTCTATGGTTACATGAGCGAGGTTCGCGTGTGGAGCGTGGCTCGTACGGAGAACCAGATCAAGCAGAACATGCTCGGCGTTGACCCTAAGTCGGATGGGCTGGAGCTCTATTTCAAGATGAATGGTTCGGAGAAGATGGAGAACGGCAAGATAAAAGACGCTGCTAAGGGCATCGAATGTCCGATGAGCGGCATACAGATTGATGACCTCTCACAGCCTCTCACCGCAAAGGATCTGCAATAATCATCAGTGCTGTAGTGCCTTCCTGCCACCGCACATAACGCCATTGGCAAAGGCACCTACAGTGTTTCAATAACCATAAAAAGCCAGACGGATATCCCGTCTGGCTTTTCTTGTTTACTGATAAGCCGTGCTGCCAGCAGTGTTTCATTCTCCTGTCTGCCATTCGTAGGCTTCTTCTCCGTAAGAGAGGACGGCAGAGTGATTCTTTAGAAATAACATTACAAAAAGTAAAGGGGCGTTGACGGCAAAACGCGTGATAATCACAAAAAACCTCCTTTGTAACCATCAAGAAATCAAGAGGTTACAAAGAGGCTTGTAAAAGGTGCCCTTTTGCATTGCAAAAGACGCCCTTTTACACATCAAAACATGCCCTTTTACATTGCAAAAGGGCATCTTTTACAACGCAAAAGGGCGTAGATTGAAAAGCACATGGGAAATAAATTAACAAAGTAGGAGTCTGTTCTTCGAGACAGAATACATTGTTTTGGTATTGATAGTAAGGCGTAATACCTAATATTTAGTATTGTGTGTTAACATCCTTTAATGTATCTTTGCAATCTCAATTACTCATTATTAAATAGTAACAGGATACATTATAGATGAAGATTATCAGACTCGTAACACTGCTTTTACTCTGTATGACCGTTCATTTTGCTTGGGCACAACAGGCAAAAGCAAGTGGTGACAGCCATACAATCAGTATGACCGTGACCGATGAGAAGACCAAAGAGACCGTCATCATGGCAAGTTGTTCACTCGATCCGTTGGGTTCTATTACAGTGACGGACGTGGATGGAAAGGCAACTTTCCAGAAAGTGCCGTCGGGACAGTACACGTTGAAGGTCTCATACGTGGGATATGAAACCTACACCTCCCTGCTACGGGTGGATAAAGACCTCACGCTCAGCATTCAGCTTGTGCCCACCTCGCTTGCACTGAAGGAGGTTGTGGTGACGGCAAAGACCAAGACGTCGGGGGCTTCAACGGCTTCTGTCATCGGCAGACAAGCCATTGACCACCTTCAGGCATCGTCATTGGCTGACATCATGCAGCTCATTCCGGGCAAAGTAATGACCAATACAGACCTCACACAACAGTCGAACCTGCAGCTTCGTACGCTTCGTAACAACAATACAAGTGCCTTCGAGTCGAGCATTGTAGTGGATGGTGTACCACTATCTAACAATGGTCAGCTCACACAAGGGCAGTTCTCATCCGCCACTTTCGTGGGTACTGACCTCCGACAGATAGCAGCCGACAACATTGATAATGTGGAAGTGGTACGTGGCATACCGTCAGCCGAATACGGCGACCTCACCAGTGGGCTGGTCATTGTCCATTCCAAGATGGGTGTAACACCATGGCAGTTGAAGGCAAAGGTCAACCCTGTAATGACAAATGCCTCATTGACAAAGGGTTTCTCACTGAACAAGGCAGGGATTATGAACGTCAATTTCGACTATGCAAAGGCGTGGGTGTACGTTGTCAAACAAAAGTGCACAACTTGACCTCCAATTAAGTTTGGTGTTTTAGTTATAATTATTAATAAAAAAGTATATTTGCACTATGACAACAAAATACTATTCTAATAGCATATCATGAGATACCATATCCTGATTTCACATTACCTAAATCTAGGTATTTTTAAGAGATAACCGATTTTTATTTTATTTTCTTAAATAAATACCACAAAGAAAATGTAATTTTGTCAATAAACCAATAATGTTGTATTTATGGGTAACAAACTAAGATTATTTGTTCTCTTAAGCTGCTTGACTTGGGGGATTTCGGCAATGACACAAAACGTAAAGCACGTTGTGGGCGTTGTGAAGGATGCAAGTGGCGAAACCTTGCCGGGTGTGTTAATAAAGACACAGGGAGAAAAGATGCCGCTTGCACAGACAGATAGTGATGGAAACTTTGCTCTTGATGCTGAGAAAGGGCAAACGCTAACCTTCTCGTACATTGGCATGAAAGACTATACCATACGTGTGGGCGACAGCGATTCGCTGAATGTTGTACTGCAAAGCGATATTCATACAATGAAGGAGGTTGTCGTAACCGGTGTTGGTACACCAACGGAACGCCGTAAGCTGGGTATCTCGGTAGAAAGTGTTTCGGGCAAAGAACTTTCGAAAACGCCTGTATCAAGTATCGATGATGCCCTAAGTGGTAAGATTGCCGGTGCACAAATCTTCTCGACATCGGGACAGTTAGGACAACAATCAAACATTATTCTTCGAGGAATCAACTCGGTTACAAGCACCCAACCTATGATTTTGGTAGATGGTGTTGAGATTAATGCCGGCAATAGTGCAAACGGAGGTAGTGGAAACCTATCTTCCCGCCTAGCCGACCTGGACTTATCGAATGTAGATCGGGTGGAGGTTATCCAAGGAGCGGCAGCTGCTACCATCTATGGAGCACAGGGAGCCAATGGTGTAATTCAGATTTTTACTAAGCGAGGACGACAGGGTATGGCTCCACAAATCAGCGTTTCGACAAGCATCGGTACAGAAAACACTTTGCGTGGTAAACTAAAGTTTGCAAACAATCACTATTTTGACACCGATGCCGAGGGATATATTGTGGATGCCTTGGGCAAACGCATCGCCGTAGACCCTGCAACAGGCTTGTGGACACTGCCAAGCAGAGTGGTATCGGCTACGTCGACTAACGATAAACCTTACAAGGAACAAACCTACGACCATCTGAAGCAATATTTTCGGTCGGCTCTCAGCTCTCGCAACTCCATTAATATTACCGGGGCTACAGGAAAAGTGGACTATGCTCTCGGAGGTTCTTACCTGTACCAGGAGAGTACCGTGAACGGCTCTTACAACCGAAAGAATATCAATTCGAATATCGGCATCGAGCTTTTCAAGGGCTTTACGCTTCGTTCTAGTACACAACTTATCTCTAGCAAGAACACGGCAGGCGGCATAAACAATGTGGATCTACGTTACGCCACTGTTGCCCAAGCGCTGCGTGCCTTTCCTTTTGTCGACCTAAAATATCGCGATGGCTTAGGAAATCCCTTTGTACATTACGATTCGGGAGCCGAACTAGGTGTTACAATGCCGTTTTACAGCTATGCTTTTAAAACAAGCGACGCCGGCGTAAAGCGTGTGATACAGACTATTCAGGCACATTATCGCCCACTCCGTCAACTGGAATTTGATTACAAATTCGGTTACGACCATTATCGCTACAACTATAACGAGTTTATAGCCAACCAAAAGAGAAACGCTGTTCCTGATAAAGGGCTGGACCCGCTGGCAGGCAGACTAACCGAAACGGCTATTACCGAGACGCAACAAAACTCTCTGTTAAGTGCTTATGTACATTTAGACTTCCAGAAAGACTTTAAGCTGAACGTACCCATTCAGTCGACTACACAACTTTCTTACGATTGGCGCAAACGCGAATACAAGGCTGTAACGAGCGAAGGAAACGGCTTTACCGTAGAGCCTCCTCACACCTTATCGACAGCTAATACAACTTCATCGTACGAAAGCGGCTCTGAATTTGTAACCTTCGGCTACCTTATTAATCAGAAATTCGACTATGCCAACCTTGCAGGCATATCGTTTGGCATTCGCTCAGATTATTCTTCGGCATTCGGACGAGGCTCTAAACCGTTCACCTTTCCACGTGCCGATGCCTATTTTCGTCTCTCGGAACTGCTTAAAAGCAATACGCTTTACGAACTGAAGCTGCGTGCCGCATACGGTGAGGCGGGTATTCAACCCGGAGCTTACGACCGATTGATTACTATGAAGAACGGGACCTTAGGATCGCTTTCGTACCTTTATGTTCCGTTTGCCTCACAGAATGCCGACTTGGATGTGGAGCGTAACAAAGAGTTTGAGCTGGGTTTGGATTATGGTTTGAGCCTGAACAGTGGCAATTGGCTACACAAGATTAGCGGCTCGCTGGTATATTGGACACGTAAAAGCATCGGAACGATTTACGAAGTAGACTCGCCTTCCTCTCCACAAGGCGCCATCCGCGTAAAAGACAACGCCATCGACCTTACCGGACACGGCTTACAACTGGCATTGGATGCCGACATGTATCGTTCGGAAAGTACGAAATGGTCGTTAGGATTACGCTTTGCGACAAGTGTAACAAAGGTAGACCACATTGCCGGCGGAAAACGTATCGTGCTGGGAAGCAACACCGGTTCGGGGCAAACATCGCTCATTGAAGGCGAACGCGTGGGCACATTCATAGGTTTCCGACCGCTTACATCGCTCGATGAAGTTAAGAGCGACGGCTCCAGATACATTGCCGAAGCCGATAGAAGCAAGTATGAAATTGTGGAAGGAATGGTGGTTGAGAGTGCCACAAAGCGCATTCAGTTTACGAGTGAGAAAGAAAAGATAGGACAGGCCGACCCGAAGTTTACGTTGTCGTGGCTGAACGACCTTACCTTATTTAAGAATTTTACTTGCTCTTTCCAGTTAGATTGGGTATACGGCTCGCAAATTTACAATGCCACCAAGCAATGGCTGTACACACAAAAGAATCATGCCGACTTCGATAACAGCGTTACGATAGGCGGACAGATCGCTCCTTTCGTTGCTTTTCGCGAAAGTATGTATAATAACGGGCGCACCAATTCGCTCTTTGTCGAGAGCGGATCATATCTCCGTTTGCGTACCTTGTCGCTGTCGTACGACTTTACATCACTGCTAAAGAGCAGCATTGTGCGTAACCTTGTGGTAACACTTTCGGCACACAACTTATTTACCATAACGCCTTATTCAGGACTCGACCCCGAAGCCGTTGGTACATCCCTGAACAATCCGCTTTATCGCGGCATCGATTTATGGAGTTTGCCTAACACACGCTCTTACAATCTTGCCGTAAACATCAATTTTTAAACATATAAAAACATAGCTGTCATGATGATAAATATAAAAAGTGCTGCTCCATTAGCCCTTGCTTTCGGTATCTTCTTTACGACATCCTGCTCTAAAGACGAGCTGGATGTGGTTAATCCGAACGAGGTTACAATGGAAGCATTGGAAAGTGAATCGGGAATGAATAAAGCCGCTCTGGGTGTTTACGGTCCGATGAAGTCGACCAATTACGGTTGGGATGTAATGACAACGCATAACATTATGGGCGATATTACCACAGCCCACACCGGCAATCGCAATAACTGGCGGTGGGTAAACCAACCTACCTCTATCACACTTCCTGACGGAACAAAAGTATTACCCCCCGAGGGCGAACCTCAACCCAAAATGCTCGAGATCTTAAATACGCGCGAACAGGGCGGAGCTAATCCTACTTATATAGAATGGAAGTCGATGTATGCGGTCATAGGGCATACCAACCTGATGTTGTCGAAACTTGACGAAGTAAACTTTGAGGGCTCCGACGAGGTAAAAACCACCAAGCGCGCCACCTATCGGGCGTGGTTCTTGTGGTGGCGTGGTTTTGCATATTCGCATTTAGGTTCTTTGTATGCAAAGGCTATTATAAACGAAGAATATGGCAAGAAGCAAACCCATTACTCTACACACGAAGAGGTGATAGCCGAAGCCACGAAGAATTTCGAAGAGGCTAAAACCATTTTAGCCGGCATTCCGGATACTGATGCCACTTATCAATCGGTATTGGCAACCTTTATGCCCGACCATTTTAAGACAGGTAAGGGTGGTGTGCTGACGCCAAGTGTCTTTATTCGTAACATCAACAGCATGATGGCACGCAACATCTTAGTGAATACCTATGCCAACAACCTAACACAAAGCCAGCTAAGCGAGATAGAAACATTGGCAAACAATGGGATTCGGGCAGATGATAAGATTCTTATTTATCGCTCTACCAACACGCCTTCATGGCGTGCCTGCTTCGTTGCCGAGGATGCTTGGGCACCATATAAACTGCTTGTCGGTCATTGGGAGGAGGTTTCCGAACGCTTGATACAAGATTTCAAGTCCGGCGATAATCGCCTTACACGCAACTTTAAGAAGCTGTCGAGCCCATTTGTATGGCTGGAAAAGGGATTAAGCTATGGCACTACATGGCAATGTATCGACGGTAGCGACTATACCAGCACCAAGCCGGGTATCATCGAACTGCCTTTTGCCGCATCATATGAGGAGAACCAGCTGATGCTTGCCGAGGTAAAGATAAGGCAAGGCAACATAGAGAGTGGTTTGCAATATATAGATAATGTGCGAAATTATCAGAATGCACAATTAGCAGCTGTAGTAGGAACAGGCCTAACACAGCAGCAGGCTTTAGAAGAATTGCGTAAAGAACGCCGTGTTGCCCTCTTCTTAAAGGGTACCGCCTTTTACGATGCACGTCGTTGGGGTGTGCTAAAGCCGGTATCTGAAGGCGGTGGACGTACCAATGCCAACGTTGTTACTGATGCTGCGGGCACCGTACAGCCCTGCACCATCGATTATAACTATAAGGAGTGGTTCGATGTTCCTGCACAGGAAAGCGACTTTATCCCGATAGATTAGAGTTGTAGGAAAAACTAATCTGATAAGTCTGAATCGGCCGGACTTATCAGCCCGAGGGATGTTATTAGGAAGTAATAGGCTAACTTTTTGCAAACTACGCCTATCAACCGATAAGGGTTTTACAATAAATAACACAAACAAAAGGGTATAAGTTATCAGTTTCTTCCATTTTGCATTCAGAAATGATGTGCAAAGTGAAGTTACAGGATAAATTAAATAAGGTGTTTACAGTGGAGAAAGACGACTTTCTCCTTGCCCATGGCGATTGTTTCAAGCTGCTTCGTGAGTTTGATTTTAAGTTTGATATGATCTTTGCTGACCCTCCTTACTTCCTCTCCAATGGTGGTATTTCGTTGCAGAGTGGGCATGTAGTGTGTGTGGATAAAGGGTCATGGGATAAGGGAAAGAGCCCCGAAGAGCTGATGACTTTCAACCGTGAGTGGCTCAGACTGTGCCGTGATAAGCTGAAAGATAACGGTACGATATGGATCAGTGGGACGTATCATAACATCTTCTCCGTGGCTAACTGTCTGACGGAACTGGGCTATAAGATACTGAATGTCATCACTTGGCAGAAGACAAACCCACCGTGTAACATCTCTTGTAGGTTCTTTACCTATTCAACAGAGTTTATAATCTGGGCTCGGAAGCTACCACGTGTGCCGCATAAGTTCAATTACCGGCTGATGAAACATCTCAATGGCGACAAGCAAATGACGGATGTGTGGCGGTTACCTGCCATCGGACGATGGGAAAAGTCGCAAGGAAAACACCCTACACAGAAGCCTTTGAGTGTGCTGACCCGTATCATTCTTGCTTCCACTGACCCCGGCGACTGGGTTCTCGACCCCTTTAGTGGCTCCAGTACTACGGGTATTGCAGCCAATCTCTGTGGTCGTCGTTTTGCCGGAATAGAGCAGGAAGAGGAGTTTTGCAGGATGTCACGGGGTAGGAGAGAGGAACTTGAACTTTTGAGTAGACGTGATGATCTGGCTCACCATATTGCTGATCTCCGCCTGTTGGAGCATGAGCAGACAACGGTTGCAGCACCTCTCCTGGATGGTTCTTTACCCTTCTGATGGCTCTGTGGTCACAACCGCATTGGCATAAGTGCGTCTTTTTTATGATGAAAGCAGGTGCGTTGACGGGTAAGGGGTTGAGATGAAGTCAGTGAGAAGAATCACATTTGCTGTCATTTCTGTCATCTTTCTTAGTCCTATAACCCATTATACATGAGGTGATTACATGAAATGTTAAAAGTGACAGCAAACTAATTTTAAACTAAGATAGGGGAAAAGAGTAATTTTTCTCCTATCGTTTAAATCCCGAAAACACATCCGTTCCCTAAGAATTTATTGTCCAGAAAGGACACTGTGCAGCTTTTCTTCTTGCTTCATCTGTGCATCTTACCTCTCTGCTGAGCGTGTTATGGCGGGTAATGAATCCCTTTCCGTTTAGCCTTCTCTCCCATCACGGAGCGTGAAGGTGGGCTTTCTATAGAGAGAAAACATGGTTGAAAGGATGCAACGAAGTTGTCCGTGGATTCACTTTGGGGCGATAAAAACGGCATAAGATATTGTTAAAAATCATTAAGTAGGGCTCGTTTTATTTGTTTGTAGACTAAGTTTTAGCTAACTTTGTGCCGTTCAAAAATTACTAAACATATACAAATATGGGAGATCTTAGATTAAAACAGCAGGGAGATAGCCAGAAGAGCAAGAATGACTTTGTGCTGTCAGACGTATCTAAGGAGGAACTTCTCAGAAGGAGAATACCCGTATATGACTATATACTGTGAATCCATTACCTAACTCATACCCATTCTATCATATAAAGAATGAGCATGTAAATGAAGACGGACATATACGTAACCTTCTGTATAGGTTCAAGTCGACAAAGTCAAACCTGATATATATTGTGCTTGTAGAGCAATACGAGCATAATGTTTTCGCCGTGAAATTTTATCCTAAAGCTTGGAGATTATCTAAGGATAAGTATCGATTACTTACCAAAACCAATGAGCCTAGAACAATAATCAACAGTTGTATAAATGTAATGTTAAGCATTTATAGTGAGAATCCCAATGCTTCTTTTGGTTTTGTTGGCTCTAACAATATGAATGAAGGGGAAAATGAGACTAAGAGGTACAGGGTTTATTCTGCTCTCATAGCTACATATTTCAGTGGAAAATATTTCCATAATAAAGAGAATAAAGAGAAAAGCGCATACCTTTTGATTAATAAACGATACTTAAACGAGCACCCAACATTGGTCACGGACATTGAGAATTTCTTCAAAAGGCAATACCATTATTTCAGTTAAAGCATGAATTCAGACCTTAAAAAGACTGAATGGAGCTGAAGTTTTTGTGATTAACCTACAATAAAAAACTATTTATATACGTTTTAAATGCCGTATATACAACCACACCTTGGGCTTCTCAAGGTGAAGAATTTTGAATTATGATAGAATACATCAAGGGTGAACTCACCGAACTTACACCTGCTTTGGCTGTTGTTGAAGCACATGGCGTGGGTTATGCGTTGAGCATTTCACTTAATACTTATAGTGCTATACAAGGTAAAACGGCTGTGAAACTCTTTGTGCATGAGGCAATTATGACGGGAGGACGTGACGATAGCTACACGCTTTACGGCTTTGCAACGAAGCAGGAACGCTCACTTTATCAGTTGTTGATTACCGTTTCGGGTGTAGGAGCAAACACTGCACGTATGATTCTCTCGTCATTGACACCTGCCGAACTGTGCAATGTCATTGCAAACGGTGACGAAAAGATGCTGAAAACAGTGAAAGGCATCGGACTTCGTACGGCACAGCGCATCATTGTCGACCTCAAAGACAAGATCATGCAGAGTGGAATAGCTGACGAACTACATGTAAGTAGTCAGCCAGGGACGCCTGCTGTTGATGCAGGAATCAAGGATGAAGCCGTCAGTGCATTGACAATGTTAGGCTTTTCTCCTGCTCCTTCGGCAAAGGTTGTGGTCAGTATTCTGACTGAACAGCCCGATCTTCCTGTTGAACAGGTTGTAAAGATGGCTCTGAAGATGATTAAGTAAAGTGTGATTCGCAATCGCTTTTGAAAAGATACCATTACATATTCCTCCTTCTTGTCGTCCTCCTTGGTAGCGTTTGTCTGTTGAGCTGGGGACGTGGAGCCTTTGGTGTCGCTTCAATAGAGAAGATTCTGACCACCATTGCACCACCAGACACGGTGAAGAAGGCGAAGAAAATTGACGTGGAGATTGACGATGAGAAGATCCCAGACTCCCTTTTACACCCGCGATGGAAGGTGCAACGCACCTCACCCGTCACCTATGACGATCTGAAAGAGAATTCCACCGACCTCAGCCGCCCTGAGAACATGCGGCAGACCGTGGAATATAACGATACACTTGACCGATACATCATTGGCAATAAGATTGGGAACACCTACGTGACAGCCCCTATCATGATGACACCAGAGGAGTATCGGAAGTGGAGTGAGAAGCGAAGTTTCTCCGATTATTACCGCTCTAAGAACCAGGAAATACTCCAAAAGAAAGGCAAAGAGAAGTTTGATTTCACCGATATGCACTTCTCTTTGGGTCCGGCAGAGAAGATTTTCGGTCCCGGTGGTGTACGTATCAAGACACAGGGAACGGCAGAACTGAAGTTTGGAGGAAACATAAAGAACATCGATAATCCCTCATTACCCATCCGAAACCGCCGTACTACGGCAATGGACTTCGATGAAAAGATCAACTTAAACGTCAATGGTAAGGTGGGAGATAAGGTGAATATGAACCTCAACTACAACACTGACGCCACATTTGACTTTGATACTCAGAACTTCAAGTTGAAGTATGAAGGGAAAGAAGACGAGATCATCAAACTCGTTGAAGGTGGTAACGTGTCCTTCCCATCCAATAACTCGCTTGTTCAGGGAGCCACATCCCTCTTCGGTATACGTACCGATATGCAGTTCGGAAAGCTGAAACTGCAGACCGTTCTGTCGCAGAAGAAGAGCTCAAACAAAAGCGTTAGCTCACGAGGAGGTAAGCAACTCACTCCTTTTGAGATTGATGCTACGGAGTATGAGGACAACCGTCACTTCTTCCTTTCGCAGTATTTCCGTAACAACTACGATGCTGCGATGAAGACTTTACCCAACCTTACCACGGGAATAACCATCAACCGTGTGGAGATATGGGTTACTAACAAGACAGGAACGACCAGTAACACCCGTAATATCGTTGCTTTGACCGACTTAGGTGAGAACACAAAGGTCAGTCGTACCGACCTTTGGGGTGCGGGAACAGGCCCTGTTCCTGCCAATAATGCCAACACCGAGTATGCCACCATCGCACAAGGCTATCCCGCAGCACGTAACATTGACCAGGTGACGAGCATCCTTGACGGTGCAGGACTGGTGGGTGGAAACGACTATGAGAAGCTTGCCAATGCCCGATTGCTCAGCAGTTCGGAGTATACTGTCAATAGTGCGCTGGGTTATATCTCACTTCGTAGTGGGCTGCAGACCGACCAAGTGCTGGCAGTAGCCTATGAATACACCTATGGAGGAGTAACTTATCAGGTGGGAGAGTTCGCCAGTGACCGTACAGATATCAATGAAGCACTCTTCGTAAAGTCACTGAAGAACACCAGTAACAACCCGAAACAGGGCAACTGGGACCTGATGATGAAGAACGTCTACTACCTTTCGACGAACATTGAACGTGATAAATTCCGCTTAGACGTCAAGTATCAGAGTGATACCACAGGTGTTTATCTCTCTTATATCCCCGAACCACAAGTGAAAAGTCAGCCTATCATCCGCCTTCTTGGCGCTGACCGCTTGGATAATAACAATAATCCGCATGCCAATGGATACTTCGATTACGTGGAAGGGTACACCGTTGACAACGGAAGAGTGTTCTTCCCGATGGCTGAACCCTTTGGTGAAGGACTCCGAAAGGCACTCCTTGCGAAAGGTGTAGCAGCTAATATCGCCAATAAATACGTCTTCTCCGAGCTCTACGACTCCACAAAAACCATTGCAAAACAGATTGCAGAGAAAGATAAATACATGCTTGTTGGACAGTATCGGGGTACGGCTGCCAACATCATCTCACTCGGTGCATATAACGTTCCACAAGGTTCGGTGGTCGTAACAGCCGGTGGTGTCACCCTGACAGAGGGCTCTGATTACAGCGTTGACTACAGTGCTGGAGAGGTAACGATACTGAATCAGAGTATCATTGATGCTGGAACAGCTGTCAACGTATCGCTGGAAAGCCAGAGCAGTTACCAACAAGAGCGCAAGACAATGCTTGGTTTGAACTGGGAATATGACTTCTCCAAGGACTTCCAGATTGGTGGTACGTTCATGCATCTGTCTGAACAACCACTGACAACGAAGGTGAATATGGGTGCAGAACCACTCAATAACACCATCTGGGGACTGAATATCAACTGGAAAAAGGAAAGCCAATGGCTGACGAATATGCTGAATAAGATTCCATTCTTGCATGTTACACAGCCTTCTTACATAACGTTCTCGGCAGAATTTGCCCAGCTTATTGCCGGACAAAGCAAGGGAACACAGAACAATGCTTCGTATCTGGATGACTTCGAGGGGACAAAGAACACCATCGACGTGAGCCAACCGAAGTCGTGGGTCATCTCAAGTGTACCGTCAGACTTCCCAGAATCAACGGATAAGACAAGTCTTCGCAGTGGTTTTAACCGCAGTCTTCTGGCATGGTATAACATCGATCCGTTGTTCACACGCCGTAGTAGCTCACTCACACCGGGGCATATCAAGAGTGACCTTGAGCAACTCTCGAACCATTATGTGCGTGAAGTGCCTGTCAGAGAGCTCTTCCCGAACCGTGATTTGAACTATACTGGCTCCATATCAACGCTGAATGTGCTCAATCTTGCGTACTATCCAACGGAAAGAGGACCCTATAACTTCAACCCAAACATCGATGCAAACGGTAGACTTACTGACCCAAGAGGTACTTGGGGAGGTATGATGCGCAAGCTTGATACCAATGATTTCCAGGCAGCTAACATCGAATACATTGAGTTTTGGATGTTAGATCCCTTCATTTATTCGAACCTTCAGCCCGACGCAAGCCACTATGGCGGTGATTTCTACATCGATTTAGGTGAGGTTTCAGAGGATATTCTTAAGGATGGGAAGAAGTTTTACGAGAGCGGAATGCCTGTTGACGGTAGCTCTTCATGGACAACGACGCAGTGGGGACGCATTCCTACACAGTCAACCATCACCTATGCCTTCGCAACATCAAAGGGAAGCAGAGCCAAACAGGACATAGGTCTGGACGGATTGACGAATGAAGAGGAGCAACAGTTTGCTTCTTATCAGAACTTTCTCACTGCTGCAAGAGCCAGAACGAACCAGGCTGTGTTCGATTCTATATGGGCTGACCCTTCAAATGATGACTATCATTACTTCCGTGGGTCGGATTGGGATGCAAAGAAGGCATCCATCTTGGAGCGTTATAAGCGTATCAACAACCCACAAGGCAACTCTCCTGACAACGATAACAACAACGAACGATACGATACTTCCTATAAAACGACACCTGATGTGGAGGATATCAACCAGGATTATACGCTGAATGAGTATGAGAAATACTATCAATATCATATCAGTATCCGACCACAGGACCTCGTTGTGGGTAGGAATTTCATCGTGGATAAGCGTACAGCATCTGCCGCACTACGCAAAGGTGGGTCCGAAACAGTGACCTGGTACCAGTTCAGAATCCCATTGGAGGAGTTCCAAAAGCGTGTGGGTAACATCAGCGACTTCACCAGTATACGTTTCATGCGTATGTTCCTGACCGACTTTGAGAAGCCTGTTGTACTGCGTTTTGGTACGTTCGACCTCGTAAGTGGTAAGTGGAGACAGTACACACAGAACCTTACCAACGCTGCATCTACCTCTGGAACGATGGCAGTAAGCGCCGTTAGCATTGAAGAAAACAACAATAAAGTACCTGTAAACTACACCCTTCCTCCAGGCATAGACCGTGGACAGGACCCAAGTCAGCCACAGCTTGTTCAGCAAAACGAGCAGGCTTTGTCTATGTCGGTGAGCAATCTCGGTACTGGAGAGTCGAAGGCTGTATATAAAAACACGACCCTTGACCTGCGCCAATACAAACGTCTGCAGATGTTTGTACATGCCAATGCCTTCGAACAGAACACCACTAACCTTACTGATAACCAGCTGGCAGTGTTCGTTCGGTTGGGTTCCGACTATAAAAACAACTACTATGAGTATGAGATACCTCTGAAACTAACCCCTGCAGGATGGTATGATACCTACACAGCAGAGGGCTGTAAGGCTGTATGGCCAGAGGAAAACATGATGGATATACCCTTGCAGCTGCTCACATCGGTGAAGAAACAACGCAACCAAGCACGTGGAGCAGGTACTGCAAGTTACAATCGTCCGTTCTCAATATACGACGCTGAGCACCCTGCCAACCGTGTTACGATCATGGGTAACCCAACGTTGGGAGAGGTGAAGACGATGATCATCGGTGTTCGAAACCTCGCAAGCAGTCAGAAAAGTGGTGAGGTCTGGGTGAACGAATTGCGTTTGTTAGAGTTCAACAACGAAGGTGGATGGGCTGCACGTGGGCAGTTGAACCTCCAGTTGTCCGACTTTGGTACCGTAGACATCAATGCCAGCCACAGCACGGATGGCTTTGGTGGTATTGAACAAGGCGTCAATGAGCGGCAACAAGAGACCAAAACGGACGTCTCAGTCACCACAAGCCTTGAGTTAGGTAAGTTCTTCCCAGACAAAGCGAAGGTCTCTGCACCTTTATATTATAGTGTTACGAAGAGCGAAAGCCGTCCTAAGTATAACCCACTCGACACAGATATGGAGCTGAAAGACGCCTTGGAAGGTGCTGCCAACCGACAGGAACGCGACTCCATAGAATCCATTGCGGTGACAAAACGCCTGACAACGAACTTCTCTTTGTCTAATGTACGTGTCGGAATACAAACGACGAGCCATCCAATGCCGTACGATCCTGCCAACTTCTCCTTCTCTTACAGTCATTCGCACTCACATACTACGGGTGAGACGACGGTATATGAGAACGAAGACAACTGGCGTGGAGCCGTCAACTATACGTGGACTCCAGTGTATAAGACATGGGAACCGTTCCGAAAAGTCATCAAAGGGAAGTCAAGATGGTTTGATATCCTCAAGAACTTCGGGCTCAACTGGTTGCCACAGAACATCACTTTCAACACGGAGATGCTCCGAAACTACTACGAACTACAGGAACGTGACATGGAAGCAACGGTCAATAACATGCTACCTCTGACCTTTAACTCACAATTCCTGTGGAATCGTGACTTCACTTTGCGGTGGGATCTGACACGAAACCTGCACATGAACTTCCAGAGTGCTACCCATGCGGAGATTGAAGAGCCGTATACACCTGTCAATAAGGACCTCTATCCAGACCGATATACGGCGTGGAAAGACTCTGTTTGGACAAGTATCAAGCACTTCGGAACGCCACTTGACTATCAACAGAACTTCACCCTTTCTTATCAGTTACCGCTCAATCTCATTCCAGCCTTCGACTGGGTGAATGCTGATGCCACCTATACTGCGGCATACACGTGGGTACGTGGAACAGACTTGGAGGATGGTACGTCACTCGGAAATACGATTACGAGCAACCGTATGCTCAATATCAACGGGTCATTCAACTTCGAAAGACTCTATAATCACATTCCTTTCTTAAAGAAAACCAACGAACGTTTCAACCGCACAAAGCCTCGTCTGCAAGCGAAGAAGCCAATGACGCCGGAGGAAAAGAAGAAGAAAGAGAAGGAAAAGAAGGAGGAACAGGACAATAAGAAGAAGGAACTGCCGAAGAATAAGCGGAGCTTTGAACAGGAGATAACCATCAATGCCGACTCAGCCGTTGTCATCTCACATGGTAAACACACCAAACGACTCATGGTATCTGCCAAGGATGCAACAGGAAAGAGTATACAGATAAAGTGGAAGAAGGTGGGCGATAACCAGGTGAAGGTCTATAACAAGGCTGACTCTGCCGTACGTATGAAGCTCACCGTGACGCCGAAGGAGCCACTCGAGAACAAGGGATGGTACAAGACGGCACAGTGTGTTGCACGTGCATTGATGATGGTTCGTAATGCAAGTGTCTCTTATCGGAACCAGTATGCCATGGCTTTGCCGGGCTTCATGCCTACTGTCGGGAAGGCATTCGGGCAGAGAAGAGGAACGGGAGCCATGTCTCCAGGACTCGATTTCGCCTTTGGTCTCATTGATGATGACTACATTGGCAAGGCTCGTAACAATAATTGGCTGCTCGTTAATGACAGTGTTGCTACACCAGCAACGACCAATAAGACCGAAGATCTGCAGTTGCGCGTTACGTTAGAGCCTTTCAGAGACTTTAAGATTGACCTTACTGCCAGTCGGACAGAGACCACCTCACGCAGCATTCAGTATATGTATGCTGGCAATCCTACCACGCAAAGCGGTACGCTGACCATGACAACGCTCTCTCTGGGTACGGCTTTCGAAAGTCAGGGGGATGCTAATAACGGGTATCACAGTGCTACCTTCGACCGTTTCGTGGGTTCGCTCGAGAAATATCGTGGGCTTGTTGAGGCTCGATATCAAGGTTCTACCTATCCAGCAGCCTATGGTGGAGGAACATATAACCCTGCAAACGGAGCCGTAAACAAGTATAGTGCGGACGTAATGATACCTGCTTTCCTTAATGCCTACACCAGTATGGGTGGTAACGGACTGAAGTTGTTCCCTACTTTACGCAGTCTGCTGCCGAACTGGACCATCCGTTACAGTGGATTGTCACGTCTGCCGTTCTTCGAGACACTGTTTAAGAGCATCAATATCAACCATGCTTATCGCAGCATCTTTGCCATTGGCTCTTACCAGAGTTACAGTACTTGGCAGGAATACATGAACGGTTTGGGCTTCATCACCGATGCTACAACGGGCAATCCGTTGCCAAGTTCAATGTATAACATCTCACAAGTGAGCATCAATGAGGCTTTCTCACCGCTGCTTGGAGTAGATGTGACGTTGCAGAATGACCTTACGGCACGTCTGGAATACCGCCAGACACGTGTCCTTTCGCTCTCAATGACGAGTATCCAGCTCAATGAAGCAACGTCAAAGGACTGGGTTATCGGCATAGGATACAGGATAAATAACTTCAATCTCTTCAATACGGGAACACGAAGGGTGGTTAAAAGCAAGAAAAAACAGAATGATAACAATCAGAATGACAATAACTCGGCGAACAAGAATGGTGGGGTGAACCGTGATTTGAACCTCCGTCTCGACATGAGTTATCGTCAGCAGGCATCGCTGACACGTGACATCGCATCGCTGTCGTCGGCAGCATCAAGTGGTAACACTGCCTTTAAGTTCTCCTTTATGGGCGACTATACACTGAGTAGGTTGGTTACGGCAAGCCTCTATTACGACCTGCAGATCAACTCTCCACTGTTGTCATCGGGCAGTTATCCAACCACGACGCACGACTTCGGTGTCAGTCTGAAACTCAGTCTGACCCGATAGGGCGTACCGCTCTTGGTCTTTCCCTGCTTCGTGATTCGTAAAAAAGAGGGCTAAGGCGCAGTGTTCTTCTTCTTAAAGGGACAATACCAAATGACGAACCACGACAGAATGGATATCACAAGCAAGGAAATCGTCAGGTAATTGTCTAAGATTCCATTGCCATGTTTGAAGAGATTGAAGATACCATGGGCACAAGCGCATAGCAGAAGAGACCGTGTGTCGTGGGCAAACCGGTCCAATCCCCAGGAAGCCAACAGTAAGATGGCGAAGAATATCAGTCCACTCATGTTGAAAGGGAAGTTCAAATGCCAGAAAAACCACAAGACAGTAATGGTCAGGATACGTTTTATCGGGCGCATTGCTGCAAGCTCTCCCGTTAGATAACCACGCCAACCCACTTCCTCAAGGAAAGCATAGAGCGTGCAACCTAAGAACACCAAGGAGGTTCTTAGCCCATGATGCGTGTCGAAAATGAGGAAGATCAGGGTGGGGAAGACGATACACGCAAGGCTGCGTATCCATGATTTACCTGCTATGGAACAGAAAAACTTCTTCTTAAAGATGCCCATTACCACCATAGCTCCCAGTGCCGGACCCACTCCTTCACATAGCTGCAAGGCTATGGAACAGCAACTGTCAGGGAACAGACGGGGTAAGACGTAAAGCGAAACGAGTCTGCATGCCACCGCAATAGCATAGAAAAGAAGCAGTGGCATGGCTGCCTTCTTCCAGTATTTTGTTACGTTTGTCATAGTTATTTTCAATGTTATTAGTCTTTGTTCTGTCGCAAAGATACAATTAATTCTTTGTAAACTGTCGTTGGAATATAAAAAAATCAACTACTGAAAGACACATTTTTGATTGCTAATCCCACCGTTTCTTTCGTCTTCTTCACGTCCGTTTCTCAGTCTGTTCACCCGTCTGTTGAATCGGTAAAACCGCTACCCTGATGACAAAGCGCACTGACCTTACTTTGAAAAACACAACGAAACGAAGAGTAACAAAAATCCTTACACTTTCCACTTCGTCGTCTTTCACTTTCCCTAGCATATCCCTTCTTTTCCGCCTTTGTAACCTTCAAGATATCAATAGGTTACAAACGGGCTTGTAAAAGGTGCCCTTTTGCATTGCAAAACATGCCCTTTTACACATCAAAACATGCCCTTTTACATTGCAAAAGGGCATCTTTTAGAACGCAAAAGGGCGTAGATTAAAAAGCAGAGGAGAATAATCTTTACAACAGAACAGTCCTTCCCTTCCTCCGTTCCACCCAAATGCGAGGAGAGAAAGCACAGAGATTCTTCAGAATAAGCTCAGCATAGCCTTCGCTTTATGTTGTTATTCACCCTTATTTACTATGTGTTGAGTCTTGTGGCGAACCAATTGTTATATTCATATGGTTGCTGATTTTCTCAGCGTTAATGTGTT
>ENA-OWLR01000034-OWLR01000034.1-metagenome-genome-assembly--contig:-NODE-34-length-34608-cov-6.222875_pt1 | contig 34608 bp, 49 predicted proteins | sample MGYA00245352_ERZ651110 | MGnify/ENA primary metagenome ERZ651110 (study PRJEB26857, sample SAMEA4031765) | metagenome | biome: human; feature: oral; material: saliva | place: Philippines | collected 2014 | study... | reverse complement strand
TCGGCATCTTCCTTTGACGGTTCACTATCTGCACTCTCTTCGCCCTTCACGTCAACCGGGACAGTCTTAACAGCCTTAATCATCGGCTGACCCTGTAGGTTATCTGACCCTAGGAGCTCTTTGATTCGCTCCTCTGATGGCTCAAGTCCCTCTCTTGGATACGCATCGCCTACTTCATATAGGTGCTCGTTATCCTTTAGATCTAGAAATGCGTTAATTACGATAAACATAATTTACCTCCGTTCTTTAAGCACCTGCGACAATTTTGCCCTTGATTACTCCGTCAACCTCTTCAGGGTAGAACACTACGCCGGACATAATGAGCGTGTCGAGCGATGCTCTGTCAGATGCAACGTTGTGAGACATTCCCACGAGTCCGCTCTCGTCGAATGTTAGTCCGAAATCCTGTGCAACGTCACCGTTAGCTGGTACATACGCACCGTTTAGGTTCTCTGTAGCGGTTCCGATTGGCGCTCCCTTAGTAACATTAGACGATAGGATTGCTGTACCTAGTCCTAGGAAGTTGACGATGTAGGAGAATCCGAATGCAGTCTGCATTGTAACTGCAGCCTTGCCTAGGTACTCTGCCACGTCTTCTGGATTGATGAAAAATACAGGTGTAGCATCTACATCTTCGAATCTTGTCTGTAGCTTACCCCAGATTGCTGATAGAGCCTCCTGTAGGTTCTTGCCCTGTGCGGCTGTTCCTGTGCCTGTTCCTAGCATCGTGAAGAAATCCTTCTTGATGTCCTTACGAACCTCGCTAACAAGCTTCTCGTCAGTCTTATTGATTGCTACATCGTGTCCGGACTTCTGAATGTCCTCTGCAGTAACGAGCTTGCGGTACTTCTTGAGCCTTAGCTCGTGAGTCTTAACAAGCTTACGAGAAATCTTAGTTAGGTTGATAACCTCTCCTTCTGCCACCTGTGCTGGGCTGTTCTCTTTCTCGAGCTTGTACTGCTTGATATTGGTTCCTGCAGCCATTGGCTCCATTTCAGTAATGCCGAGTACTTCCTGCAGTTTCACGATATTATCAACAAGTCTGTTGGTGTGATCAATCGAGATAGCTGGCTCTAGGTCGCCAGTAACTGTAGTGTTCTCGATTACTGCAAATCTCTGTAGTTCAAATCTCTTGTTCATAGTTCTTACTCCTTAAATAAATTCATATTCTCTTTAATTAACTTCTGTCGCTCCTTGAGGTTCTTTACCTTCATGATTTCCTCTTTCGTGAGCGTGCTTGAGCCTCCCGATGGTGGTGTCTTGCCCTTAAGAGCTTCCTTAACACCTTCCTGTACCGCTACCTTAAATGCTTTAGAGAATGCTGCAACGTTCTCTTTTGTTGTCTCCGCATCCTCTCCTATAAGGTTTGCGATTAAGTTGTCCGGAACCTGGATATCTGACTCAGCGAGTATTCCTCTAGCGGCGCTTGCTAACTCGCTACGTGTCTTATCCTTCTTCATTGAATCAAGCTCTTTTTGCAGTTCTTTAAGCCGCTCCTCTGCGGTCATGTTGGCAAGCTTTTCAGCCTCTGAAATCTTCTTTGCTTGCTTCTTCTCCCACTCGGCAAACTTCTTGTTCAGAATCTTGTTGACGTCCGCGTCAGTATACTTCTTGTCGTCATCTCCGCCAGCAGAATCGTCTCCGGAATTACCTCCGTCTCCTCCGTTAGCGTCTCCCTCTCCGTCTCCGTCTCCGCCTTCTGCGAACTTCTGCAGATTCCAACGTTGATTCCATCGTTTTAACTCTTCGTAGTACATAATTACCTCCATGTGTTTATAGATACAATGCTTATCGTTTCCGTAGCTTTTATAGCCGTCCACGCCTAGGCTCTTCCATTGCTTTTATCGACATCAATGCTTGGTCTAGTCCGTGTGGACTATCACATAATCGGGATAGCTAGCGGCAATCCCATTTACGCCAATTAAAAAAGAGCTAACGAGTAGCTTGTACTCATTGCTCACTTCTCCTATAGGGCAGATTCGCCCATATCCTGCCTCTGATGAAGTTTTATAGTCACCTTCGGTTAATTCCTTAGCTGACTCCTCCAACGTCTGATACAGGGCAGATACGCCAGCGCAGACGATGTCCGAGCCATGCGGCATATATCCTGCATGACCATTCACCTCTACAGAGTAGTTATTAACTTTTACTTGTATCATCTACCAGATCCTCTTTTTCGAATAATTCGGGATTATCTAACGTCAGTTGATATAAGGCCGTTCCTAATTTTTCAACTTGCTCTTCTTTAAGGTCGATACAATAAACCTCGCTGAGAGCATGTATAATCTCATGGAGCAAGGTGCTTTTAGCCTGATCTAATTGTGCTCTAGGATTAAGCCTTATAATTTGCTCTATATAATCTACTTGTCCGTATAAATCGCCCCCGCCATCGTGTAGGTTGTCGATTTGTTTAACAACATAGGTTTTGTATAAAATTTTTACTTTCTCAACTAATTTCATATCCTCTCCTTCCAATCATCAAAACCGCCGCTGAATGTTCCATCCGCTTTAGCGTCGAGCCAATCGTTATAGGCTTTTTCATCTACCCACGGTGCTGTAGAGCATCGGCAGTGTGGATGCATTGGCGGTGCATTGTCTCCCGGCAAGAAGTCTTTAACTTTGAAATGCTTACCGTTGAGGGCTGTACAAAACTCACAAGGATGTGGTCCCAACGCCATGAACTCGAACTCCTCAACACCGTTGCGATTATACTGCTGCATAGCCGCCTCTGTTCTGCAACGTTTAAGCTCTGTATGTAATAGTCTCTTTGCCTCGTATAACGACGAGCCGAATATCCGTTTAAATGCCCTATAATCTGGACGCTCACCGCGAATCATAGAGGCAAGAAGTGACTGCTCCAACTTCTGCTTTAGATATGAGTTATTAACCCATATCCTCTCGGAGAAGTGAGCACTATGGAACGACGCATTAACGATAGCGTGAACTTGCTTATCATTAACACCAATCGTGTCACCCATGATACCCGCTTGCCTCTTTATTTCGGCAGCAGTGTTGCTATCGAGTTCCGAGGCGTAATACTTGTCGAGTGAATCTGATAGTGATGCGAGGTGTACTCCAATCATTGACTTTAACATCTCAAGTCTATTGACCTTCATGGTCAGATTGTAGAGCCTCATCGCTTGGTTAGCCTCTGGGCTGAAATCCTTATCAGCAACTACCCTCTTTGCCAGTCGCTCGTATGCCTCTATATCGAGCTTGTCAACGCGTTTCTTCGCATCCGTTATGCTGATACCTTCCTTGGTAGCATAACGGCCATAGAACGCATCTATCTCCTTCTGGATGTCAGCTAACGACTCCCTATACATCCTATCGACAACCTTATCGTACTTAGCCTCTTCGGTGATGTTCCGCCTGCGCTGTTCCTCTTCTCGCTGTCTCCAGTACTCGCTAAGCTTCGTCGCCATCTCCTGCGCCTCCTAGGTTGCCAAACATCTGACTCGCACTCTCTTCGTTCTCAGCCTTAATCTTCTCAAGCTCAGCTTTCGGATCATCAACGACCGATAGAGTTTTAAGCTGCGTCTCCTTAGAGGTAATACCCTCGAGATTCTTTGCAGTCTCCGCCTCATCACCAAGATTAGCCGGGTAATTCATAGTGAAGTGATAGTCTATCTTCGCCCACGCATCGCTTTTCATACCCGACAGAGGATTTGAGAATATAAGCTTATATCTGCGGTTCATAGCAGACTGGAACTTAAGAGCCTTGAATGTCGCAAGATTCTGCATAGCGAGTAGCTTATACTTAAGAGCTACCCCCGACGCTTGTCCCGCGAAGTTCTCGTCGGATATGTTCGCTATCATCGATGTTGCAAATATGAGTTTCTCTAATCTATCAAGTAGATTCTCCTGCGTGTCGTCAGCCTCTGGCTTTTGAAGAAAGTCAACATCTGCCTTGTTTTCGCCATAATTACCACTAAAGTTGATTATTCTGTTTCTACGGATCTCGGGTATCGTCTTCTCATCTACCCTCGGACCTAAAATCTTCATGTATGCATCAGCGAAGTAATCCACGTCGTTAGCCTTCTCGCTGAGTGCCTTGTTGTATGCATCAATCTGCGATAGCACTGATTCATACAGTCCCATACTCTCTGCATTCGCCCTATACTCTACTGCGGGCACTCCATCAAATCCGTGTATTACTGGATCATCATCCCACTTTATACTTGGGTCCTTCGTGAAGTACTGAACGTGTGTTGAATCAGACCATGACCCCCGCTCAATCTTGTTACTATCCTTGTAGTAGCGGATAAAAAATAGTGGTCGCTCAAGAATTGAGTCGTCCACTAAAAAGAATGATTGAAGAGGGCTAACTTCTGTATAGCAAATCTCTGCATCTTCATCTACGTATAGCAGTTCGTGGTAGTCCCCGTGTATATCGGCACCCTTAGCAAGTTCGAGGTTGTGATTATCCTCATCGTTGTATAGGCTTAATCTTCCCAGGTATTCGTCGATGTTGCTATCATCTGAATTAATCTTAATGGGGACGCCGCAGAAGAATCCAACGAATGTGTCTGTTAGGTACTTCGCAAAATTTGCGGAAATCCTAACGTCGGGCTTGTAATCCTCTTTCTTAGGAGCACCGAAAATCTTGTATTTGTTCTCGTATGCGTCCTGCAGTACCCTATTCCTCTTGCTAACATCCTTCTTGTGTAGGTTAATGTACTTCGCCAACAGTTGTGGCGTCATAACTGTATCTCGTGATATCTTATATCGCATTACAGCCCTCCTCTTACGCTGTTATATGTCATCTCGTCATCAACGATATGCGGTTCGATTCCGTACCTCATAGCGTCCATGAGGTGGTTGAAGTCGTCTATCGGTTTGTTAAGGCTCTTACCGAACTTGTCCTTTGCCCAGGTATAATTACTAATCTCGGTTAAGAAGTTCACACATCTAGGATGTATGATGATCTCGAAGTCCTGGATAAACTGCACACCCGAGTTAACGGAGTCGCTTCCCTTCTTAGAACCACGTACGGTGAGTCCATAGCCCCTTAACTCGTCTATCGACTTAGGCTCTGCACAGTCAGCAACGATGGTATCCTTCGCATGTCCCATAGAGCTAACCTCTTGATATATTGCTCTGTTCGACAGCCCCTTCTTGTAGAACTCGTCGTACACCCATATCTTACGAGCATCCGTGTCTATATAACCATCAAAAAAGGCAGCCGGGTCGTTCGTGTAACCGAAGTCTAGACCATAGGCTGACTTTATGTCGTATTTATTCTGTATTTCCTTGAGAGTAAACTCTTGCTCTCTCCAGTTCTCGTATACTAGACCCTCTACAACACCCCAACCTCCGAGACCTGCGACTGCATATCTTCGAGGGTTGCGAACTCTCATTCGCTCGAACGTCCTCTTGTCTGCAACATCTAGCCACTCATTACACAAGTAGTTAGTCGTTAGTGCAAGTATGTCGGCATCCTCTACGTCGAAGAACCTAGCCTTTAGCCAGTGCTTTTCGTTCCAAGGGTTGAATGTTAGCGTTATCTGTTTGAAGAGGTTATCCGGCACAACACCTCTGATAGATTCGTCTATCATGTCAAAGTCGCCCTCTGTCATAACCTCATAAGCTTCTTCAATCCAGCACCAACATAGCACGCCCTTGCTTACAGCAACAGATGCAATCTTAAACGGATCGTCAAGTCCTCTGAACAGTATCTTTTGTCCTGTAGGCTTATAAGTCGCCTCTAGCGGAGACATTTTGAAGTCCCACTTGTCAGATACACCTAATCTATTCACGGCCCACTGTAAGTCACTATAGCAACTATCCTGCAAGGTTCTAAACACCTTACGTACCACGAGGGTGTTTGCTTCCGGATACCTCATCATTGAGGCGATAATCCACAGCGCTGTAGTCTTTGACTTCTTTGAGGCACGAGAGCCCTTAACGACTCTATATCGCCCTTTGAACTTCCAAAACTCACCGTAACCCTTACCGACTAGTTTCGGAATGTCAATGCGTTTCTTACTCTTCGACGTCATCATATCCAACAAACTCGACTGCGATATTTCCGTCAACCGCTACCTTATCAGTAAATGCACCATATCGCTTACCGAGTAGCTCCGCAGCCCTAATTCGCTCCTTCTCATTAGGCGGTTTATCAATTAGCCTCGCGCATGATACTCCATCGCCCTCTCCCTCAACAACAACCTCAGTTGCTGCAGTCTCTCCGCGCATAACTGCTGTGAGGTACTGCAGCACTTCTGTCTGATCCGCTATCTTCGCCGAGTTAATCGCCTCAAGTCTTTCGGCAATATAGGTCTTTATATGAGGTTTCTTGAGGTTCTCCGCACCTTGCTGATATGCTGCTCGTTTCGCATATCCTGCCTTAATTGCTGCATCTGTCGCATTACCGCTGATGATGTACTCATCTGCGAAACGCCGCTGCTTTATTGTAAGTTTCAAGTACATCACCTCCTTTAAGGTACTAAAAAAGAGCCCCGAAGGACTCTGTTTGCCTATTTTAAACTATTGACAAGGTCTCGTTCTCTATCAGATAGCTCCCAAACGATGGTGTCGTCTGGTATCTTTTTCTCCGCTGCTGCTTTCTCCGCTGCTGCTTTCTCCGCTGCTGCTTTCTTGCTCAACAAAAGACCTCCGCCAAATAATGCTTTCCCGCTCTCAATCTGGGAATCCAGTCTGCGAATAAACACAGCCCCGCTTCTTGGGATTCGATAATCAATACCACAACTTGACAACTTTGCACCAATCGTTGCTGTGAACACCTCTTGCGGGTATCTATATTTTGGTAAATTCCTAGTTTTCTTTATTTTACTGCAGGTTTCTTTTAATAAGGCGTGTAATTCTGGTGCCGTACGCACAAGCATAGGATCTAGATTCGTTCTAAAACTCGTCTTTACTTTCGCCCCGTTTTCGTAAATAACTTCAGCACAAACTGGAATAAAACAGCTTTTTTTATATTCACTGCTTAATCCTGTTAAATGTGGCGAAAATAAAAAGAACGGAATATCCCGTTCTTCGTAAAAATTACAGATTTCTTTAAAAATTGAAAAAGGCGGATTATCAACAACCACGTACCCGTCTAGATACTTCGCATTTTGATAATCTCCTCCCGGGTGGAATGGTCTGATAATTTTATCTGGGTTTATGCCGTATTCCTGCACAACCCAAGCTAGCACGGTGTTATACACTTCCTCTGGAGTGTAGCAGTCATCAGTCGTTTTTTTGGGTTTAAATTTATCAACAAACTGTTTATATTCTTCAGTATCTTCGGTTTCTATATTTTTTATTTGTTCTAGCATTATTTTCTCCGTAAAAGAAAACCCGACACCAAACGGTACCAGGCAACACCTTATTAAGTTTGACTTTAAATGGATTTGTTCAAGCAGTGCCTCGGGGGGTCTATTCTCACCCTCTCCAGCTTTGCTTGAGTATATCATATACTCTTTTCAGTCTATATAATATCACACTTATTTTTCCCTGTTGTCCGAAGTTCCTGCAATAATGACTTTTTTTAACATTTTTATGTGATTTGAGATCCATTCAGCGGGTATGTGCAAAATTTTCCAATCTAGCCCCAAACTTAACTGTATATCTCCGTCTCTGCCCGCTTTAGGCCCATTAGGGTGATATAAACCTCCGTCAACCTCGATAATCAACTTCTCTGCCGGGATTGCAAAATCAACTCTATATCGACCTACTTTCTGCTGAGGAATAATAGAATATCCAAGTTTAATTAATTCAATTGCCACCAATACCTCTGGTATACTGTCATATCGCTCAGTTCTCTTTTTTGCAATTTCAATCGCCTCTTTATAAGAATCAAACTTCTTAACTTGTTTATAAAGTTTTGCAACAGCTTTATCAAAGGTTTGCTCTTTTGGTGTTTTTATCAAATCCCAAATTTCTTGTTCTGTTGCCTCCTCTTTGCGCTTTTTTTCAAGCTTGCAGTAATCACATAAATATTCTTTGCTAGGATTATACGTAACCTTTCGCAACTTAGTGCCGCACTTTTGACAAGGCACTAAATATACTGGGCGTTCGCAATATCTCCCACCATATCCTCTCATCTCTGTAGTAATCGCAATCCCATCACGTTTTGCATATATTTCTGATTTTGACACATCTTTCCCTTCTCTTAGATCAAACACAACTTTTTTGCAACTTCGAAAACAAATAGGGCTTTGTAATTCCCGTAGGTACTCCTCGCCGCATCATCTGGAAACCTTTCACGAAACACGATATTATTCCACACACCTTTTTTATATTCATCGGGCACGACTTCAAAGCATTTTTTTATCACACCAACATCATTAAGGTACTTTGTCCGCTTTATGACTGCCCTTTCTGTGGGATTGCTTGTTCTAGTTCCTTTTGGCATTCCGTCAGGAGGCTCTGGGCTAGACTCTAGTGCTCGCTCTAATTCTAATACCATTCTATCATAATCCCTTATCTTATATATAGTTTGTAAATAAACAGTTTGGGGTAAAACATATTTGTTATTTTTTGTTCGCTGATAATCTCTCATACAAACCTCCTAGTTATCGCACTCATGACTCTGCTCCTCTGCTATTCGGCTAAGCTGTCTAGCGATTTTAAAGTCCTTGTAAAGCTCCACGACTCTATCGGCGCGCATAAGTTGCTTTAACTGTTCAGTCATAATCTCGACGTCTGCTATCTCCTCAATAATTGCCTCGTCGTTCGTCGAATCAATAGCCTCTATAAGTTCGCCTAGCTCCTCCTTGCACTTAACAAGTTGGTGTTTAAGTCCGTAATGATTGGCGATATTTGTTAAATCATGCATTCTCATTCTGCACCTCCTAACTGCTCTGCATATCGCTGAGCCTCTCGCAGTGTATCGAATCTAATTGACTTGTGGTCTCTCGCATATACGCAATGCCCTCTAGTCGCCCACCTACAACCGCTAGTCAGTCTGATTGCCTCTCGCTCCGTAATCACTGTTACCCCGCATGGATTCGGAACGGGTATATATTCCTTTGTGTGCCTAAACGCCCCATAGGACTCTGCACTTAACATCCATTTAGCCATTCTGTGCCTCCTTAATCCTCTTAATTCGTGCTTTTAATGAGTCCATGACGAACTGCTGTACGTCGTCTTTTCTCGCTAGTGCTGCCATAACGTCCTCGTCTCTCGTCCCTTCACACACTAGGTGGTGTATGATGACCTTCTCGGTCTGCCCCTGTCTGTGCAATCTCTTATTCGCCTGCGTGTACAGCTCGTAGTTCCAGTTAAGTCCGAACCACACAACGTGATTGCCTCCTTGCTGTAGGTTAAGACCGTAAGCTGATGATGCCGGATGCGTAAGCAGTATATCTATCTTGCCCGCGTTCCAGTCGTCCTCGTCCTCTGTCGTCTTAAGCTCTCTCACGACTAGCCTTGTCTTGGCTAGCGCCTTCTGTAGTCGCACTCTATCGTGCTGATAGTTATAAAAGACTAGTGCGCTTTTACCCGATGCGCTAAGGCTCTCGATAAGCTCCATAAATGCCTCAATCTTGCAACCGTGCACCTCGTGTACACTGTGGTCTTCTCCGTAGATTGCACCGTTACCTAGTTGCAGTAGCTTGTTCGATAATGCAGCTGCACTCGTAACTGTTACCTCGTCGTCCGGAAGTTCAAGCACCATCTCTCGCTCCAGCTCTCTATAGGCTTTTGCAGCTTTAGGATCTAACTCAACAGGTATCTCATGCATGATGCAGTCTGGAAGCTCTAGGTAGTCTGCCGCCTTCATGGATACGCATATGTCCGATATGGCCGACAGTATCGCCTCTTCAGACCCTTGCTTAACGCTGTACTTGTACACAATGCCGTTGTGCCTTGGTCCCGCATCGAAATACCTTTCGCGAAACCCCGCATACCTCGTGCCTAGCCGCGCGCCCTCATCCAGGAGATACAGCTGTGCCCATAGGTCAGCTAGTCCGTTAGGTGAAGGCGTACCTGTCAGCTCTACAATTCGCTTAATCCTAGGCGCCATTGCTGATAGTGCCTTGAATCTCTTTGCCTTATGACTCTTAAAGCTAGAAGACTCGTCTATGACTACCATGTCGAACGGCCAATCGTTCTTGTAAAAATCGACTAGCCACACCACATTTTCACGGTTGATGATATATACGTCTGCGGGTTCATAAAGTGCCCTAATTCGCTTTTTTTCGCTACCTAGCACCCTGCTGATGCGTAGGCACCTTGTATGGTCCCACTTGTCTTTTTCTTTTGACCATGTACCCTCTGCAACCTTCTTAGGTGCGATAACAAGCACCTTGGATACGGCGAATCGGTTATACTTAAGCTCTTTGACAGCTGATAGCACTATCGAAGTTTTGCCAAGTCCCATATCCAGGAAAAGCCCTAGCCTAGGTGTATCAATAATGCGGTTAATGCAGTGTCTCTGATAATCGTGTGGCTTATATTCCACATCATATCACCTCCCTAGTCTTCGCGCAAGTCTGTATGCTGCTGTTTCTAGTCCGAACTCCATGAAGAAGTCGCGAACCTCTACCAGCCCATGCAGTACTCTTACCGTCTGCCCTAATTCAGCAATCTTCTTGCACTGTAGCTCTTGTAGTCTTGATAACTTTCCTGTGTCCGTCTTAAGTTCGACGAACACTATCCGACCATCGGGTAACATCACGATCCTATCAGGCACACCGTCGTTTCCTGGACTGGTGAATTTATATGCTTTGCCCCCCGCTTTCTTAATCTCTGCCGTGAATAATTTCTCTATGTCTTTCTCAAGCATTTTTAGCCTCCGTATTCTGTAAACTGTAAATCCTATTACGCGTATATAGGGTTAAAATATAGGATTTATAGAATTTATAGGATTTATAGACCGTATTTACTCTATATTTTTTATTTCTTATAGGTTTTTGGTTTACATAGTTTACAAATAGCTGTATATATTAATTTTTCAAGGGTTTTAGCGTAAACCGACCTTGTAAACTCGGCTGTAAACCGATTTTTTCGGTTTACAAAACTCTGTAAACCGTTTTTGTTGTAAACCGAAATTTTTACTCGTTGGTTTACACTCTTTTGTACCCCTTTTGTATGCCATATGGTCCACACCTCGTGGTAGATTTTGACTTTCCCCAGCCCGGTATCTTCCTTAATGCCCTTGCTATCTCATTCCTGTTTTGGGGCTTAAGATACTTGATATCTCCGTTAAGACACTCAGCCCATATCTGTGCTATACACACTCTGTCCATTGGCTCAAGTTCGCCCTCATATGCTGCGTTACCATTAAGGAACATCCTGCGTTCCTGCACCGTCATATCCAGCCAGTTAGTGGGTACTTTAGTGTCGAGGTAGTCTCTTATGTTGCCCTCTAGTGCGGAGTAGTCGCTGTGTTCGTCCTGCACCTCTAGTGCTATGGCCTCTATCTCTTTTGACAAGAAGAGCTTTTCACCTAATAGGTAGTACGCATAAGCTTCTGCCCATATCTGGTCTACTTCGCCTGGAAGATCATCCCATACCGATTTAGTAGGTTCATAGTCGCCTACATCAATAGGCCAAAATCTGCGATTTCCCGTGTCATCCTTAAGGAACTCAACCTCGTTAGATGTGCCAAAGAAAACGCACCTACGGGGATATCTAGCTGTCCTACGGCCATATGGTGCGCGGTATATATCGTCCACCTTGGAAAGGAACTGCTTGACTGCATTAACCTCTTGTCTGTTCATGGCAGTTAGCTCTCCTACTTCGACCACCCATACGCCTTGTATAAGCTCTGCAGCTTCTTTTCCCTCAAACGTGGTGAGCGAGTCACTGAACCATGCTTTACCTATAGTAGATAGGAATGTACTCTTACCTATTCCTTGCGGTCCTGCCAGTATCGGCATGAAGTCGTACTTAACAAAATCCCTCATAGCTCTAGTAACTGCTGCGCATAATGACTTACGCATAACAGCCCTTGTGTATGGGTTATCTTCTGCGCCCAAGTAGTCGATAAGAAGTGTGTCTAATCTCTTAACTCCGTCCCACTTGAGCCCCTTAAGGTACTTTCTAACGTCGTTAAACTTGTGCTTGCCGGATACGATAGTAAGCGCATTACTGAGTAAGTCCTTGCCCTTGATATCGTAGTAGAGCTCCATGTAGTTCGCGTAATTAGCGTCGTCGTTATCCGTCCACGGTCTCTGATCAGTTCCTGTGTCCCACGGTAGGGCGCCTAGTACGACACCTTGGTTGGCGAACTCGTCAATAGCTATCTTGTCCTTAAGTAGTGGATCGTGTTCGAGTACCATTACTGCGTTGTTGATGGTCTTCTTAATCTGTCCACCTGCGTCTAGCGCTAACTTCGATATCCATTCAGTGTCTATGTCATCTTCTGTTATAGGTAATAAGTTATCCTCCTTAAATGCCTCATTAGCTGCCTCGATGCGCTCTCTAGCCATTACGTCTGTAACTGCCTTGTCATTAGCTGCTAGGGTCTTCATGGCGAGGTATGATGGCATTTTAGCGGTAGGTGTACCCTCCTTCGCATCGTCGTCCTTGTCGCCATACATGTGCAGTCTTACGAGGTCCCATGCGTTGACAAGCTGTCCGCTGCATGGGTCAGTAGCGTGATGAGAGAAGAGGAAGAGGTCACCGTCGTAGATAACGGCACCGCCTGCTGTACTACCGCCTGTGTAGGTGTAGCGGTTAGCGTCGTCTGTCGGCTCATACATACCGGGTATGAACTTCTCCATAGCCTCTTGTATGCTATAAGTCCTGCAGAACGCTCCTACTATGCCATGCTTGGTGGTTGGGTCTTCTTGCTTCGCAAGGCGTCTCTTCTCGATTGCATCTGCACCGGGTATCTGTGGCCACGATGATATGTCGTGCCAGTCTTCGTATAAGGCAAGTATGCCCTTCCCGGAGCAGAACGCGTTATCGTATATCTCACACACGTACTGACTGTCGCTTGAGCAACTAGGCCAGTACATAAGACGTGACGCCTCGAACGTAGTCGGGTCGCAGTACACTAGCCCTATCATCTCGGCTAGCTTACGAGCAATTGGCTCGTACTCGTCTGCTGTTACCGTCTGATCAAGTGGGATAATGACTCTTAGCCTAGGTGAGTAGTCACTGTGCTTACGTGTGCTGTAGACAGCAGCTGCACAGCCTAGTGATCCGACGCGCTTAAGGATGTCATTAGTACCGCCTCTAGGTACGTTGTCGAGGTCGAGAGTGACAAGGTCGCGCCCTGTCACTGCATCCGCCTTACGTCGACCTCCCGCGAGACTGCCCCCCACAAAACCTCCGACGTCTTTAAGTTCGTCTTGCTTGGCCTTGGTGTAGCCAAGATACTCCTGCAGTGTCTCCTTCGACTTAATCGGTGTCCGGAGCTTGTCGCAGTATTCTGACCACATTAGGCTGCCGGTTACCCAGTTAATGGACTTACGGCTACCTGCGGTCGCTATTGTAATTTTTCTATCGTTAATCATGAGTGTTAGTCCTTCATGTAGTAGTTTGATTCAAAGCCTGCGCCCGATAGTGGGAGCCCTTCCGCCCACGGTATCGGCTCGGCAAATATTGCGTTAACATCATCGAGCTTGTCGCTTGGCTCAGCCTCTATGACGATCTCATCATGTATGTGCATAACTGGCTTATAGCCTGCCTCTATGCACCTATGCAGTGTTATCTCTAAGCAGTCTCTAGCGATTGCCTGTACAACGTTCTCTATCAGCTTGCCGCCATACGTCTCTTGCGTCTCCCACTTCTTGTTAGACTGATTAATACCCTTGTACTCAATCGATGGATGACCCCAACGATTAGAGCCCAGTCCAGGTGAGCAGTAGAACAGTTTGCGCCCAGACGGCAGCTCAATAGTGAAGTATTTAAGTCCGTTAATGATATCTAGTTCGGACCTTAGAGTAAGGCCGTTAAGATAAGTAGTATCGCCAGTATCTATAGTGTGTATAGCGAGCTTGTTCGTCCTGTCCCATAACTGAACTATGTTAGGGTTAGCCATGCGCCACTTACTCACGATATCTGGAAGTTCTTCCTCCGGGATACCCATATTAAGAGCTCCCATTTGAATTAGTGCATTAGAGCTACCTTGATAACCTAGTGCTAGTGTGGCAACCTTGCCCTTTTGTCTTAGATCACCATTGACTCCGTGCTTCTCGACCGGAACACCGAACATCTGAGATGCAGTAGCGCAGTAGATATCACCGCCACGCTTGAATACATCTAGTACCCAGTTCTCACCCGCTAGCCACGCTATTACACGGGCCTCTATGGCGCTGAAATCTGATACGATGAACTTCTTACCATCTGCCGGGATAAATGCTGTTCTAATCAGCTGTGAGAGCGTGTCTGGCACGTTCCCATATATCAGCTTGAGTCCTCTATAGTTCGATGCTATTACAAGCTCCCTCGCCTCATCTAGTGTCTTAATGTAATTACGCGGTAGGTTCTGTACTTGTACAAGTCTTCCTGCCCACCTACCTGTACGGTTCGCCCCGTAGAACTGCAGTAGCCCTCTTACTCTTCCGTCCTTGCCTCTAGCCTCAGCCATTGCCTTGTACTTGGAGACTGAGGACTTACCGAGTTTCTGGCGAAGCTCTAGCGCCGCTCTTACGTTCTCCGGGAGCTCTCCGTCTAATAGATCTGATACGGTTTCCTTCCGGAGGTTATCTACTTCGATGCCTTGGGCTATAACCCACCCTAGTAGCTGCGCGTTTGAGTTAGGGTTAGACAGTCCTGTGATAGCCCTAGCCTCATCTAATAGCTCTGCTGTACTCATATCGTCTAGGGTTAGTGCCCCTGTGAGTAGTCGATCATCTATCGCAACACCTCTTGAGTTAATGCCGATGTCCTCCACCCACGCCGACCACATTGCGTCCGGAACAGGATAAGGCTCTAACTTCTTGAGTATGCTACTCTCCGCCTCAACGTCTTGTCTGTTGTACTCCTTGAATAGCTCCCACTTCTCGGGCGCATGCCTTGGTAGGTTACGGGAACGATTACCATTAGACTTAGTAGGTTTACAAGGCTTACAGAAATAATTAATTAGTGCTTTGCCAGTTGATAGCTTCTGCATATCTTCCGGGAGTCCTATTGCCTTGCCAATCGCCTCTAGTCCTGCGGGATATCCGCAGTAGAGTCCGTGTATCATCGTGCAGCGCCACTGTTCTATTGGTGTAGAGTAACCGGCTCTATTAAGGCATATACACTCGAATGATGCGTTATATGCGTGCTTGATAACTGTCTCGTCAGATAGTGCCATGACTATATGAGGCGGTATCTCTTCTCCGGACACAAGGTCAACTACCTTAGTAGGCTGTGCATCTTCCTTATAGGCAAAGAGGAGGACTTCAAAGTCCTCACTCTCTGCATACTTGTGAGCACCCGCCTTACTGATGTCAACGCTGCTATATGTCTCTATGTCAATACTTAGGTGCTTCATAATATCTCCTTAAAATGGTACGTTATCTACTGGCTGACCAGTGATAGGGTTAACTTGTGTCTGCTGTGGTGCACCGAATGCCTGTGCTGCGGAAGGCGCGGCTCCGCCTAGTGCCTCTCCGTCTCGGAGCTTCTGAACTGGTCCGAGTGAGCAACCTACGCCCTTCTTGCCGTTGAAGTTATAAGGGAAGAACCCTACATTTACTCTTGCGTAGCATCCGCTGTACACCTCACTGTGATTGATAATAGGGTTTCCCATTGCATCTACTACTTCTGGTGGATAATCTGCGCTTGATCTAGCACTGAATACCCAGTGTCCCTTGCACTCCTGTGGGAATGGAGTACCGTCCTGCTTAACACCGTCACCGTCCCATATTGGCGTAGGAACTACTGGCGGAACTACTCCGTTGTAGCATCCGCTAGAGCCCTTCTGCTTTGCTGCCTCGATAGCTGCGTCAATACGTCCCTTGGTAGCTGTGTCTGTCTTAGGTAGAAGAACCGTTACGCTGTACTTAGGTTCCTGCCCCTCGATATTCGAGTAAGGTTTAAAAAGATGTGCGTATGATAGTCTTACTTCTCCAGTTGTTACGTTTGTCATGTCTCCGATTGCCATAATTTCTTTTCCTTTCTCCAATTCGTATGCATAGTCGTTTAGATAATCTCTGCCTAAACTCATATGAATACCTCCGTTACTTAAATGCCTCATTGGCTGTTATCTTATTAGTGATAGCTTGTCTTTTATCTGTACTTGGTACGAGTGTAGGCTTGCCTGGGCTCTTCACCACATATTCTCCTGCTACATCTGCGAAGTGAGCCTTGCCCATTAACTTCTCCACTTGTGCCAATGTCAGAGGCTTGCGTTCATATAGCATCGCCTCGTTAGTACCCTCTTCAATGATTGCCTCGAATGCTGCGTCCATATTCGTCCACGCTCTCGAGCCTCTCCCTTCAACTGCTTTGTATCCGTCTACATCTCTTCCTGCTAGACACTCGGCTAGTGCATAGTCCTGTAGCTCTGTTAACCACTTGGCTACATCTTCACCCTTACGTAGGTACTCACCTACTTCATCGTTAGTGATAAGTGGCGGCTTCTTGCCCACATCAAAGGCTAGCTCTATGTTCTTATCTGCTCTAGCTCTGCACTGCTGCCTAGCTCGACAGAACCTACACCAATCTCCCGGCACATAATCGCCTTCGCCCTTGATAGCGATATCCGCGTAGTGCTTGACCTTATCTCCGAACCGCATTAGCTCCTCGACTGTGAACTCACTGCTATTTGTGTTATCGATTCTAGGCTGTACGATGCTTACCTTGACTGTATCGATAGCGAACAGCATCTTGTATGCCTCGAGTGCTCCTAGTGCGTATATCATGAGTTGCTCGTTGTTCTCCGCCGATACTGGTACGCCCTTACCGTACTTGAGGTCGATAATGTGCAGTGTCCTCTCTCCTATCATTACGCAGTCGGCTGTGCCGAACCCGTCTGGGATGTACGCAGTAAGGTCTAATCTCTTCTCAATAGCGATGTATGGTGTCTTCTCGAACTCCATAGCTGCCTTACGGATGTATGCAACGTAGTCGTCTGTATATCCGTCCATTTCCGGCTGATAGAGCTCATTCTTCTTAATCTTGTTAAGTGTCCTAGTCAGAGTTGCCTTACGATAGCTCTGCGTGTTGAATAGGTGCTGTAACTTCGCCTCTGCCATTTCGTGGGCGAGTGTTCCCTCTTTTGCGGCCTCTGAGGTAGTGTCTGGGAACTGTGACTCTAGCAACGCACTAGGTGTACAGTTCATCCATCTGTGCGCGCCACTTGCCGATAATAGCGCGTGTGCTCTGTCCTTGTGTCCTGCCATTAGATATCAGCTCCTAACTGTCTTAGATCAAGTGCGAATGCTCCGAACTTATCAGGTGTGAGCTCTGGTAGTGAACTTACGCCGTGCTTACCGAGTAATGCTGCGATATCGTCCATCGACACACCTTTATCCATCAGCGCGATAGCTGCTTTCTGCAGCTCGTCTGCTGTATAGCTCTTAACCTCAGTAGGTACTGCTGTCTGTGGTGTAGAGTCGTCAACTGCTCCACCACCTGCAGTCCACGTAGGTGTGGTGCTCTCTGGCATAGGTGCGGTTGTTGGTGTCTCAGCTGGCATTGAGCTCGCACAATCCATGCTAGGTGCTTGTGATAGTTCCTCTGCTGGCTCTGCACTTGCTTCGCTGTGTGTCTTAAGTGACTCGGCAAGCGCCTTAAGAGTTCCGTTCTTTGTCACCTCGATAGCTTCCTCCGCATTCATTTGAAGTATTAATTCCATTTTTAGCCTCCTTAATTGCTTCTTGAAATTCCTTTATTTTTTTTGCGTCGCCGTAGCTCCGCTTAATAACAACCTTCATACTTGCCACCTAGTCCACTAGTGGCATTACATCGTCCGGATCATCTATGTACCTTCCGACGATCGCTTCCATCTCTTCATCCGTTGGCTCTTTGTCAAGCCTTGGGTCGTGCCAGTCGCACTCTGCTCTAGGTCTAGTTTTGTCTTCGCCTAGAATGTCCTTGAAGAAGTGGTACAGTCTTCCATGTTTTTCATGTTTAGGTTCGAGTCCTAAGTTATTCATAATCCTTTTCCTCCATAAGTGCCTCTAGCTCACTTAAATCATCCTCATACTGATTAAGCGCAGACCTTAGTAGGTTCTCGTCACCTATGTATCGGTCGCCCTCAGCCTCTTCAGATTTGTCTTTTAACAGAGTTGTAACCGACTCTAGATAAGCCTTTGCGTAGCCGTATATGCGTTCTTTATCTAGCATCATCGTCCACCTTTAACAGCCTTTCTAAAGCAATTGGGTCATACGCCCTCTCTAGCTCTAATTCCCTCTCTAATTCCTTGCTGTACACCTTGTAGCGGTGTAACTCTGATAAGATTATTGCGGTGCCAACTAGCACCATGCCTGCGATAAATGTTTTAATAATCATCTGTTACCTCCTCTAATGGCCACGTAAGTTGCATCCACGCAACAACTTCTGTAACTCTTCGATTTGAAAACGATAGATGCAACCACGCGTCCTCCTCGAATACATCCAGCCACACTCTTGTCCCGTCTGTGACTATCACCACCTCTTTATAAGGAGGTAGATTTTCAACAACATTAGGCGCGGGATCTTCTGCAGATAACTTGCCGAACACTAGTCTGTTCCATTTTGGGCAGTCATTAATCGTCTTGTCCTTCATCTGTTGCCTCCTTATTTACTGAGCCGATTAAACTCATCTTTGATAATCGATTTACAAGCCCGGATGCCTTTTCTATAACCTTCGCGCTCTTTGCTAGTAAGGGTAAGTCGATAAGGTGTATATGTTTCATCGAGCTTTCTAGATAATCTATCTTGCAGCTTTTCGTACAAATCATTTAGTTCTGAATATTTAATGCTATCCATAACTCCTCCTTACCTCGCCCCACACATGTGCAGGAACAGCCACAGTGTTGGGATAAGTGCCGCCATGCTGATACATCCGATTAGCTCCTGTATAGGCGTGTTTCCGTTATCTTCGCACGCCTCTAGCAGTGTCTCCTTAACTGAACTAAACAGCCTCATCCGTATCACCTCTCATTATTTCTAGTGCGCGTAGCATGGTGTAGAACTCTGTCTGTGCTTGTTTGGTCGCCTTATCGAATAGACCGAATCTATCGACTTTTTCGCGATAAACCTCTTCAAGGCTCTTTACTTCTTGCGATAGCCTCTCCAGGTTCTCCGACAGTTCTGCGCTCACCGTCTCAAACTCTTTTAGGCGGAATCGGTACTGCTTGCCGATTTTGTAGATGCCCTTACAACCCATCTGCCCGAGCTTTCTGAGTACTTGCTCGTCTATCTGCAAGACTTCGGATGCCTGCTGTGTCGAGATGAATCGCTCTTCTATAGGTATGTTCATGTTGTATCTCCTTGATATAGTGTTGTGATATACTCCCTTTACAGACTGTTGGAGCAGTTGAGTATTAAGAAGGGAGTGAAAAATATGAAAAACATTTATGCTTGTTTAGTAGGTGAGTGGGTTTGTCTTAATGATGACCCTGATTGCAGGTTTATTAATTCTGGATTAACGCCTTACGAGTGGTGGGAATCTGGTGCGGAGATATGGTCGCCGCGAAACTTACCCGAGGAACACTCTATGTATTACTTGAATTACGTTAATATCTATTACAAAGGTAAAGAGTACCGAATCGATCCTGCGTTTATTCAAGTCGTTACAGAGTAAGTTCTTTTGCATTTACGAGCTTCAGTTCGTTTTGGAGCTCGTATTCTTTTTTATGAAACTCAGTGTCTATAAGGTATTTAAGTTTCACCCACTCTCTATAGGTCATACCCTCAAGCGGTTCTAGATATTTTGTATAATCCTGTCCTTGCATGTGTGCCTCCTTTCTGTTGCGTTTTATAAACTTAAAGTTCACACTTCGTGTACTTATTTGCTAAAAAAAATAAACTGTACTGTGCGATTGTAATAATCAGCAATCTTTCTTTTCATTGAGTCCCTCGGAATTCTAGCTCCCTGCTCGTAAGAAGCGTAGGTGGATACAGGAATCCCGAGGGCTTCTGCAACCTGCTCTTGTGACTTATCCCCTCTCAATGTTCGCATTTTATCGCCTGCTGATAAAGCCATATGTAGTCCTCCTTTCTGAAAAACATCTATATTTAGTATTTTTACTAAAGCCTTTTGTGCTACACCTACATAGTACACGTATTGTGTACACCTGTCAACACGTTTTGTGTATTTTTATATTGAAATAATCCACATAACGTGATTTAATGCATTTACGGAGGTTTAATAGATATGGACTTCAAAGAAAGATTAAGGGAATTAAGACAAATGCGAGGATATTCCCAAGAAGAATTAGCAAAGCAATTAGGCTTATCTAAAAGCGCAATAAGTATGTATGAAAGAGGTGCTCGGACCCCAGACTTTGAAACAATGGAGTTATTATCCGATTTCTTTAATGTTGATATGAATTATATTTTGGGTAAGGAAATAGGCTCTACCTACTACATCAAACCCGAAGCCGCCGAAGCAGCAAAAGAGCTTTACGAGCGAGACGAGCTCCGTGTGCTATTTGACGCAGCAAGAGACGTTTCAGAGGAAGATATAAGGTATGTTGCAACATTGCTAGAGAAATTAAAAAAGAAGGAAGGTAAGTAATATGGAAGAAGGGATGTACAGGATAGAATATGTGGACTTGCCCTGCAAAATCCACGGACTGACGGCGTACTACTTCGACGAGGATGGGCAAGCATACTACACGATAATAGTTAACTCAAGAGACTCGGTTGATAGGCAAAACGACACGATAGACCATGAACTTAAGCACATAATGAGTGATGACCTTGATAGGATGATTCCGTTAGAGGAAATTGAGCTCGTAAGACACGGTTTGATGGCATAGTTTATAAAAGGGTACCAGGGACATATTAAGAAAGGACGTATTATGAAGAAACTACTACTAAAATCTATGGCGGTTGCCATGACACTCACTCTTGTGTTGGCTCTCACCTCGTGCAGTGATGACTCAGCCTCTTCAGCAAAACCTAAAAAGAAGAAAAAAGAGGTTACCTATGAGAGCATCTACAACGAATACGATAAGAAGATGGCAGAGCTTGCTCCTAAAAAAGTTGAGGAGTTCAACAAAGAGGCTGAGGGAGTTACAGACGTAAATAAACTCGCCGAGATCAGCACTAAAAAGGTTGGTGATATTGCACTGGTTAACACGCAGGGAGCTGAAAGAATGGCGTCCCTTATGCAGAAGAAAGGTGACGAGTACTCAACCTATGAAGAATGGGCTATGAAGTTATCGGACCGCTACCAAGAATATAGTAAGCAAGTTACAGATGCATATATGAGTAAAGCACAGAAGGTTGCGCTTAAGTAATTAAATAAAAAAATCGCCCCTACGGCAATAGGAGCGATTCGGAGCTACTGGTATAAAGTCCAGTAACACAACACAATATCAATGATGAGTATATCAGTAGCGCCCATATATTACAACTAGGTCACAAAAATAGTTGTAATTAGGGCGCTTTTTGTGCAAAATTTGCAGAAAATTGGGAAATAATCAGCATTATAGAGGTTTATATGTATATTACAAAGGTTGACACTAATAAATACAGGGCGACCCTCTCGCAGACGATAAACGGTAAGAGGAAAAGGTATACCAAGACATTTACAACCGCAAAGAAGAAGGATGCCGTCAGAATGGCGCAAGTATGGGAGCAGGAGGTACTCACTAAAGGCTCTAGCGACTACACTGTATATGGGTTTATTTCGGCTGTGTGGGAGACAGTAATAAAGAACAAATCACCTAATACCGTTGATGGTTATAACACCTGCAGAGGGCGAATTATAGACACTCTTGACGATATGCCAGCAAGTGACCTATCACCAAGAATCTTACAGAAGTGGATTGATAAGCTGACCAAGGCGAATTACTCGGCCAAGACGATTAGGTCGACCTACTCAGTACTATCAAGGTGTTGCTCTATCGCTGTTGCGTGGGAGATGCTCAACGCCAATCCATGCCACGACGTCATACTTCCGACTAACACCAATAAGTCTACCCGCATACTCTCCCCGTCCGAACTAGCTACATTTATAAGTAGCCTAGATACTCTCCCACTTGATAGCAAAGTTCTGTTCGAGTTAGCTCTATTCTGCTCTCTACGACGAGGCGAAGTGCTCGCAATAGAGGACAAGCCTATAGGCGATAGGATACTAATTGATAAAGCGCGGTATCGCTCGAAGAATGGCATCGACTTTACTAAAGAGCCTAAAACCTCTTCAGGGAAAAGATACTGTGCTGTGCCCGAATTCGTGCAGAAGGATATAGCTGATTTAAGAGTGTTCCACGCAAGTGAGAAGAAACGATTAGGCTCTGCGTGGAATGATAGCAAGTACCTTATCAAGGCAGAGGACGGAACGCCGTTAAGACCGCAAGCTGTTAACGAGCGATTACGTAGGTATGTATGCCGTATAGGTATTGATCACATTACATATCATCAACTTAGGCACACATATGCGTCTATCGTTGCTAGTGAGGGTACAGATTTAGTTACATTATCGAGATTAATGGGACACTCTAATAAATCGACCACTCTTAACATATATACTCACCTGTTTAAGGACGAGCGTGATATTGGTAAGGCGGTTGCAAATAGCTTTGATAATATGGTAGAAAGTTTGATAAAAAGTCACGAAAAAGTCACGAATTCACATATGAAATTACGATGTAACTATACCATCTTTGATCTATTATATCAGAGAAAAAACTTTTTCAAAATAATTTGAAAAAAGTGTTGACATTGTACAGCTATTCGTTGTACAATATAGACAAGCTAAAGAGAGAGCAGAAAGCTCAACAAGGAGGATAAGACGATGAAGAACATAGATGCGCTAAACAGTATTAAGAACACAGCAATTAGAAACTATGAAGATAAGAGCATCTGGTACGCAGTACTAGTTGACGAAGACGACAACGATTACGGAACAGGAAGTTTCGATTTTATCAAAGCTTGTGAGATGCTGGAGAGCATCAATGGTAAGAGAATAGCAATCGTTGATGACAACGACGGATATTGTTTAGATATCATCGAGAAAGATGATATCGCAGAGTTTATGTAAGGAGGAAATTTTGGAAAAGGAACGCAGGACAGAGCGAGTGATGGTGAGAATTACACCATCACTCAAAAAAGAAGCTACCGAACTTGCCGCTGCTGAAGGTAGGACCTTCAGTAACCTCGTAGAGCATCTATTGATTGAGCGGCTTGAGAATAACAAAAAATAAAAAAAAGAGAGGGAGCTACCCTCTCTTTTTCGACGTCTCACGTGTACACGGTAGGGCATCACACTGCCCGATCCATTAATACTATGTGGTGCGTATAGCACGTTGTTAGTAAAGGGCAATCCATAATGAACCGCCCCTCAACCGTAATCAATACGGTTCTCTCAATTAGTATTGTACCACAATTAACTACATAACACTAATTGCGCCATCCTTATCAGCCTCTACGGTCACCTTATCATCAGTGACTAGAGCGCCATCCTTGATAATGTACACCGCTTCGCCTTTGACGATGCCCTTATCAACTCTCGAGCCATCATCCTTGAAGTACTGCCAGTCGTCACCGACTTTGACCCATCCAGTATGCATTACTCCATCACTGTCGAAGTAGTACGACTTGCCGTCAACCTCATGTACTCCGCTAGTATATAGGCTCCCGTCTGATGCAAGACAGAACCAACGACCGCTAAGGCTTATCCAACCTGTCTGCATCTTGCAATCAGAGTTGAAGTAATACCACTTGCCACTAATCTGCCTCCAACCCGTAACAGCATAGCCGTCTGCGTCGAAATAATACCACTCTCCATCTAGTTTCTGCCATTCAGCTTTATAGTAGCTACCGTCCTTCTTCTTGAACCAGTAGCCCCTGCCATCTTGTATCCATCCGTAACTCTGGAAGTTCGGAACGACAAAGCCTCTGATAAATCTGCCATTAGTGGCAATCTTGCGGTAGCCTGTGCTGTGGTTGTTATGGATATTGAACTCAAATACATTGATATATCTACTATCTGCTGATACTACTATACCCACATGGCTAGCACCAGTGGTATTATCTCCTCTGCCTGAGTCTTGCCAAGCGTATATGATCCAGTCGCCCGCAGTTGGTATGTATGCGTCGTTTTCCACCCATATGCCCATCTTCTGCGCTTTGGCTACGATTGTGCCTACGTTAGCAGAGCAAGGGTAGGCGTCACCTACCCCGCATAAGTAAGCTATAGCGCTGGCACATGCAGCGCAGAAGTTCGCTGAGTAGGTCATTGCCCACCCATCTGGGCGATGCTTGTTGAACTCATCAATTAGGGTCTTGTGGGAGCCTCCTTGAAAAGGCATCCCATTGTAACGTATTGCTGTATTAACTATCTGCTCTCGCTTCCCCATTATCTAGCACCTCCGCGTCTTTTAGTCCCTCTTTGATATCTTCATAGTTAATTGCCTTATCATTTGCTACGGGTCGAATTTCTGCCTTCTGCGAGTCGTCCTTAGGCTGTGTATAGGACATGGCTGTGTTAGAGTCAGCGCCCCCCTTAGTTGTTGGGTCGATAACTACTCCGAGTAACACTAGTATGCCAACGAGCATAGTTGCGAGCTCTACGAGTTGCTCCTGTGCAACATGCGGAGTGAAGCCCACGACGTTTAGTGCCCTATATACAAGAGTTAGCACTGCAGCAATAAATGTTAGTAGCCATGTTTTGTTTTTAAATCGAATCTTCCAATTAATTTTCATCCTTCTTACCTCCTTTGTTATGTTCAAGATGCGTTATTCTCTTCTCATGGTCGTTTAAACGATCATCATGTTGGTTATGCTTGTCCCACATTCTTGAATGCGATTCTCTATCGTGCGCCTCTTGCTCTTTTACGGCACACTCAACTGCAGTTACGTCTGTCGCTAAATTTTCAATCCTTACGTTGAGCGCCTTAATGGACGAGTTGAGTTCATTTACTGGCTTTCCCACATAGTTGTTGAGCGCTGATATTAGTCCAATTAAAGCGGTTAGCCCTATGACTAAACTTCCTATAAATTCTGGTTTCATCGCGTTATCCTTTCTAATAAAAAGCACCGTCTTGCGACGGTGCGAGTGTCAATTACCTAGCGGAATTACTTCCACCTTCCTGTAGCCCTATAGAGTATCCTTGCGTCCACCCTTGAGAGCCTACTCATCGATATGTAATAAACTCCACCTATGTAGTCTTTTGTTGACATCTTACGAGTTGTCCACAGCTCACCATCTGGTGCCTCAATCTCTACACTTGTTAGTGGTGTGGAAATGAAGAGGCCTGGAGGTAAGTCTGTCTTCGTACCGCCTGAGTAGTATACAGGCCCCCAAGGATTCGCAGCAGATACTGTACCCGACCACTCACCTTCTGCAACAGCAGTACCGTCAGCATACTTGCGAACATTCCACACTATACCTCCTGCTGATACTTTGGAATCCTCGTAAAGACCCTCTATCTTATCAACTCTTATTGCCTTAGCGATAACGGTGCCCTTGCTGTCAAACTCTATTACAGGCTCAATAATGCCGTCTAACCTATCAGAGTACGACAGACTAGCGATTACATTATCATCTCGCCATGAGTTACTGTGCACAATAAATGAAGCTATTCCCGACTTGCTTACAGCAGTTAAATCGGCAGCTGCTGCAACGAATTCCGATACGAACGTATTCGAATTATACGATCCAGCTGTAGCGGTTAAACCTGCGCGCTTGCCCCGACCGTCAACATCCGATGTAATCACATTCAACGCTCCATACCCCACATAATCAATTGATGCACCCTCGTAGGTATAACCTTTATCTACAGCATCCTTAATGCTCTTTATGTCAACGAGTTTTTTGCCGTGTCCATAAAAGCTAATTCTATCATCAGTGAACTCGGCACTCTTCTCACCGTTTTTGCGAATCTGCAGTGAGTTATCTGTGAGCACCGTTGACGCACCCTCATTTGATTGTGCATTCTTCGACACGATTAATCCCACACCCTCTTCAAACTTCATATAATCTGTCGCTGTTTTCGCAGCCTCAATTGCAGCATCTTGCGCTTGTTTAGCTTCCATTTTTGCCTCCTCAACTTTCAATGACGCGTCTACCACTTTATCAGTAACCGGTTTAATTGATTTAAGATTTATGCTATCGCTTGCTAAAATATCCATGTTACACCTCCAATTGAGCGGACACTCTTGCCGCCTCTACGTTCTGAACTCTATATGTTGTGCCCTCGTGCGCCTTGACACCATCCTTGTACCACACGACTTTACCAACCGCAGCAATTTCGCTGTCAGTCAACTTGTGACCGTCCTTATACACATGAGCTGTAAGGTTCGTATCAATTAATGTGTCCGTGAACACTGTACCGCTAGAACTCTCAACGGTCAGATTGTAGCTACTGTTACCACCTGTGCCAGGCGTTAGATTTAGATTAGCTAGCCTATCGGCAAGTGACCTCACCTTATCATCAATACCGCTGTCCTCCTCTACGAAGTCGCCTAGTTTAGCCTCTATCTTCTTACCCGATACAGAGGTCTTGAGCTCTAACAGTCTACTTGATATATAGAGCTCTCCCTTGTCACTCACAATATAGACGATATCGCCTATAGACAAATTGTCTGGCATAGTCACTATATCGACCTCATAGGTCTTTGTCGGGCTAGATAACTTCTTGAGTTCGGTTACTGCATGAGCACATAACTCTGATTGTGAGGTTGTCTCGAAGTTGTATGTACGTTCAATGTGCTTGCCGTTACTCCATGTACTGCCCCACTTAGCGACCGCACTCCTTGACTTAAGGAGTTTACCATCGGTGTAGATATCACCATCGTCGTAGCTGTACCCCGCCAGTGTTATAGGCTCGCTACTTCCCTCTGCGGTTCCACCAGTAACTCGTAGAGCTGTTGCTAGTGTCTGCACCGACTCTTTATCGTGTATGTTTTTAACATCACGACCAAGACGTAGCTGTACCTTCGCATCCTTACCTCTCTTCTTCCATAGGTTGATTAATAACTTTTTGACCGCCATACCTTCAACCTCGAACGAATAGGACACTTCCGCATTGTCGAACTGAGTCGCAATCGATGCGATACGTTCCGCTACAGTGCTCTCTCCATCCCATTTGAGCTTGCGCTTTAGATTCGAGATCTCGTTCACTCCGATTTCAAACCCAGTGCCACGTATCCACTCCTCAATATATCCGACCGCGGTATAGGCTTGAGATGCCTCGTACTTCTCCGCAATGGTATTGAGGAGGTCCATTCCCGCGTCTTCACAGTATAGGGTGACTTCCCTGTTTTCCTCGTTGAACTCTCTATCGATTATGGTGTAAAACTCGTTCTCTGCGTTGTGTTTGCGGAGTAAATAATTACCCGCTGTACAGAGCTTTCGCATATCCTTTACAGCCGTATCGCCATAGCATACGGTAGCCTCGAAGATAACGACGCCGTTTGACACATACTCCGTCTTGCTGTCGTCAACGATAAATATACCGTCGTTAAGATTAGTGGAGGCTTGCCCAAGTATCTGCATTTTGCGGTCGGCAAAATAGATAATCATAGGTACACCTCCCTATAGGTTAGCTTCGCTATAGGTTTGTCCGTCGTGAATGCTGAACAAGCAAAGTTTATTCTGTTCTGCCCTGGAACGAGCTTTAGTGTTTCCCAGTCGTTGCCTAACGCCCCTAAATCTGGTCTAGGTAGGTTATTCACCTTGATAGAGCCATCAGAGCAATCAGCTACGAGATTATCGCCCCTAGCGAACTTGTTAGGGATGTCGTCGAACTTCTCAACGTTGGTCTTTCTGAACTTAACCCAGAATAGATAGTTGAGCATAGGAGGGTAAGTGTCTCCCATACCTCTATACTTCGTCGAGGCAAATGTAACCTTAGTAGCCTTCATATCCTTACCCTCTGGCACCGTATAGGATAGTATGCGACCCGCTATGTTAAATCGGAACTGATCACCAATCTTACTAATCGATATAGTCCTTACTGGAGGGTGCCCAGAATAACCGAATCCGAACCAATCGGAGAAGTACCCCGCGTCGAACTCGAAGTAATGCACATACTTGCCACCTGCGTATATCTTCGCATTAGCTGCAGTTCCCGAGTACCACTTCTTAAGCTCAACGCCAGCTACAACATTACCGCTTGCGTCATGAATCATACACTCGTAAGTCCCAAGACAACGAGGGTCACAGCTGTCATTTAGCGACCACACGAGATAGTAGGACATCTCGAAGTTCTTCGCCCCTTTAACACCCGAACTATCAGCGGGTATCTCTTTCGTTACAGATGGTCCGCTAAGCTCTGCGCTCGTGTTCGTACCGTAGCTAGACGGTGTGATGTACTTGCCACCCGACTCCTTAACTTGCCACGCACCTTGATATAGGTGTCCTTCGTGTGGCTTGCCGACATTCTTGCCCCATCCACCTAGAGTAGCCTCGTTGAACTTATCGTCTATGAGTGTCTCGCTCTCTGTATGGGAGGTTGTATCGAGTTCCTTAGGGTCGCCTAGTTGTATAACATGGCTATGCGCATCAGAAAATACTACGTAGCCACTCTCCCCATGCTGTGCTTGTGCGAAATCTACGGTGAATAATGGTGAACTAGGAACAGTTCCGTTATAGTTAACATTAAATACTCCATTAATAGCCTGTACCGTGTATTCGCTCGTGCTGAATTTGAACGGTGTTAGGCAGAGTATCTCAAAGTCAGCTACTACAGAGTTGCGACCTGTTGGCACGTCTCCGCAGTTCCTTGGAGTTCCTATATAGAATCGGTCGTCCTGGTCAGCAAAAATAATCTTTGCATTGGTTGTGTTCAGTATCTCGTTCAGCTTGTCGTATGCGTTCCGAAATGCCCCACTGTCGCTACAAATTAGCTGATAGGTAATAGTTATTGACCTCGACGGATATCGCCTATTCTTGAGGATTGAGCCATCCCTAGAGGCTATCTCCGCAGTAGTAAGGTCAGAGGCGAGAAGTTCCCGCCCCTGTACCGTTAGTGTTCTGTATCCAGGGATAATATCCTCGATATATCTACCGTTGATAGACATTGCCTCGTTAGGTCTTACCGCAGAGGTCTGATTAGATGTTGTATCCGTAAATTTATACATGATTAAAACCTTCCCTTTCGTCTGCGGTCTCTCTTTTCATTCCTTGCCTGTAGAGCGGTGAGGTCGTCAACAGTCGCATATGCAACTTCTCTGCCGTCAATCTCGCTATGTACATGCACCTCGTACCTCGCAACAGAGTTATACTCGTACTCGTTAGATAGTCCTAGAGTGCCTCCGCCAACACCAACCATACCTAGCTGAGGTGAGAATGCACCTGCTAGCTTTGAGCTAGCAACTTTTACATCTCTTATCTTGCTCTTGATACCGTTAACAAGTCCTTGACCTATATAGGCACCGTTATCGAACTGCTTATGCGATGGAGAGCGTATAATCTGTGCTTTCTTGATAGCAATGTCTGCCGCGTTTGATAGAGTAGTAGCTATGCTCCTTACTCTACCTACTTGTGATGCCATACCATTAGCAAGTCCTACACCGATATAAACACCAGCTGAGTATGCTCCGCTACCTGCAGAGCTAAGAACACTCTTGATGGTGTTGCATATACTCCGTGCTTTTGCTACAGCGGAATTCAGTCCGCTAGACAGGCCATTGCTAAAGTTATTACCAACTGCCGAGCCCGAAGAGGTCGCACCTTGTGCTGCACCGCTAAATGCGGACTTGAGTTTATTCATTGCCGAACTTGCTGCAGAACCTATCGCATTTAGTCCAGACTTAACTATGTTGATTGAGCCCACCATAGTTACTAGTGCTGATGCAGAGGCTTTAGCGTTACTTGCTATTGTTCTCATCGATACGTTGACCGCCTTAAGGGCTAACGCTAGAACCGCAACGCCGACTGCTGCAAGACCTACCATTATTCCAAATAATAGGAACATAATACCGCCTGCCATTGCCATTGCTCCAGCTCCGATTAGCATTGCTCCTGTAGCTAGAGCCATTACACCGAATGCGATCATAGCTATTCCTAGCACTATTGCTCCAGCCGCCGCCACTACACAGGCTACACCGACTAGTGCTATGCCACCTGCCGCCTGTAAGCCGTATTGAGCCGCCATAGGTAGTGCATTAATGAGCCCAGTCACAGAATCGACAAGGCTTGAGAACGCAGTAACTACTGCCGCTATTCCCTTCGCCGCTAGCCATATGCCCGCACCAATCATCAGTACCATTGCACCGAACGTGAGCATCGCTGGGATTGCTGCATCGAGAGCGGGTCCGAACTTGGCGAATGCTATTACAAGTAGACCGATAGCTATTGCCATACCAGCAAGAACCGCAACGGCTAACCCTCCGCCATCGGAGATAGTTTTCGCCGCCTTAGATAATATCCACATTCCCGCAGCACACAGTACTATAGCAGCACCGAACGCCAACATTGCGACTGACATTGCTTTTAATTTTGCCGGATTCATTGAGCCCATAGCCTTTGTTAAGACTACTAGACCTACGCCAAGCAGTCCTATAGCTATCGCCATTCCAGCGAATACACCAATCGCACCCTTACCTGACTTCGCAAGCATTACCGCAGCTTTAGCCATTATGTAGAAACCTGCAGCTATCATCAGAACACCTGCACCTGTAGCCATAAAGGCTTTTGCAGAGCCCAACATTTGCGATCCCGATACTTTAGCTGCTGTGCCTACTTTAGGCAGAACACTTGCCGCAGCCTCCGCACCTTTTGCTGTCGCGTTAAGGTATTTAGCAGCCTTTAGCGCTATTTTTAAACCTATAAATACTTCTATAAGTTCTGGAATATGGTGTATGAGGTATGCTATAGGCTTCGCGTTAGCCTTGGCAGCACTTGCTAGGCTCTTCATCGCACTAGCCGCGCTTTTAGCTCCCGACTCGAAGTTTTTCAGACCGTCTTTAGCTTTGAGCTTGTCGAGCTCCTTACCTATTGCACTAAATGCTGAACCCCATGCTTTACCAACACCTTTGAAGGCATTACTCAAAATCGCGAACCTCTTCGATATACCCTCCATCATACTTGATAGAATGGATACTCCGCCTCTAGTGAGTGCGTCGAATGCTGGTGCTAGACCTGATGCTATAACTGCCCTCAAACCCTCTGCAGCTTGACCTAGCGTCTTGTACTGCTGAGCCTGTTTCATGAGGGCTTTGTTGTCTGCCATCTTCTCCATCGCCTTGAAGAAGTCCTCGGTCTTAACCTTGCCATCTTGGACATTCTTAACCAGTTCAGCTGTTGTCATACCCATAGCCTTCGCTACTTGAGCGAGACCAGCTGGTGACTGTTCGAGCATCAGCTTGAAGTCTTGCCATGCTACCGTTGGTTTTGCAGCCATCTGAGTCGCCTGAGTAGATATCGTCTTCATGGCTTGCTTAGGATTTTCAGAAGCGGCAGCAACCGCACCAAATCCCTTTACAAGAGAAGTAGTAGTCTTCTTGTTGACTGCGTAAAGCTGTGCGAATGTAGATGCCATATCCTTTGAAGAATATACGGTCTTAACCGCGAATGCTTGCAAGTCCCTCTTCGTGGCTCGTATCTGCTTTTGACCCATGCCCGACATAGCCATATTATTGGAAAATGATTTCCATGCACTATTAGTCTCGTTGACTTCCGTCATGAGATTACGCATCTCGTTACCTAGGAATCGCATTGCTCCTCCGCCTATCGACATTAGCGCACCAAATCCTATACCACTTTTTAATCGAGACCCAAGAGAATCAGTCGTACCAAGCACCTTCTTGAATGTCGATGACATGTTCTTATCCTGCGCCGATAAAAGTGCTTTTACGGAAAAAGATTCAGCCATTATTCGTCCGCCCTCCTTTCTTTCAAAAATTTACCAAGGGCAGAGAATCGCCCATTGTTAGATTCATCCCCCTGCACCTTCTTAATCGCTTTGTCATAATCAAAAAATTTAATGAACTTATCAAATACAGGTTTTTGCTTCGTCTTACCAACATTCTTTTTGGCGGTTGCCTGGAAGTTAAGGTATGCCTGTAGGTGATTCCTATAGTCCCTATCTACTTGCTTAAGGTTCTCCGCTTCAATCAGAATGTTGTATTCGTAAATAGTCAGCCTATCCACTTGATCAAACGAGGTAAAACCGAAGTATCTGAAACAGTCTATCGCCACTTGACGATACAAAGCCTCTTCGTCTAGATGATCTCGTCCTCCAGTTCCATCTCCGCCTTCTTCTTCGCTACCATATCCTTCATATCCTGTACTAGCCTCTTGGTAGCATTGGCTTTCTCTAAAAAACCTATCACGTCATTAAATACTCCGTCGATATCGGTCTCCTCGCTATCCAGGAACTCGTCAATCTCGGGTAGTGTCAACCTAGGTGACTCGGTCTTGTTGGCTGTGAAGATAGCATCTGCAAGAGCCTCTACGGAGTTATCCATAAGCTCTGCAATCATCCACTTCATGCCGACGTTTTCTGTTACACCCTTCATGCCCTCTACTGGTACCACATTACGCTTGTTAACTTCCCTTAAGAACTTCATTCCGAATTTTAGAGGGTAAGATGTTCCATTTATGATAATATCTGCCATTGTTATTCTCCTTTACTAAAAATAAAAGGGAGTGACCTATGCCACCCCCCTAGTCTCCTTATGCTCCAGCTACTGAATCTTTAAATACGTAGCTAGCCATCTCCTGCTGTGCTGTTGTAACTGTTACATCACCCTTGACGCCCGTACCGTTGATGCCGAACGTAAGCGAGATTTCCACTGACTCGTCAGCGTTAGAGGTCTTCTCAAACTCTGTGAGATAGCCCTGGAAGTACATCCCCTTGAACTTATTAGTTCCAGTTCCAGGCTCTTCGAGGTTTGCCTCCCAAATCTCGATAATCTCGTTAGAATCAAGAGCGCCCTCAAGCATATCAATCATCTTGTCATTTTTTGCCATAAGAGATGAGCATGTAATCTCTGTCTCAACAGCTCCCGGTGTCCTTACACTGCCATCCTTAGTAGCAGTGGTGTCGGCATCTCTTGACTTAGTGCGTCCGTTCTCGGTTACAAATGCTAGCAGACTCCCTGCTGAGCTCTGTGCCTTCGATATCGGACGGTATAGATACACAATCTTCTTACCCGATACAGCAACAGCGAACTGCTGTAAATTAAACTTATTCATGTTTCCTCCTAACTAAAATGAAAACGCAGCTCTACTACTCCGTGAAGTAGCGGCTGCTTAGTAGTATTATCTGTCAAAATTCGTGTCTGTCCGTTGCGGTAATCCCACGCATAATGCCCGCTCTTTAGTTGCATTGCTGCCTCTTTAATCTTGAGCATAAGGCTTGACACGGTACCTCGCTCCTCTGGAGTATTGTGCCACACGTGTACATTAAGTGACACCGTGCCAAATATAGCACTCTTGTTGGCATCATCTACTTGATACGCATCTCCAAGATATACGAACGGATAAGGTGTGCCTTCCGGAGGTAAGAATCCATCATATACGTTTTCTTTCCCTATTACGGCCTCGACCGCTAACTTTATTTTCGTGAAAAGTTCCTGCTGTGGATCCATCATTCTGTTAACCTCCTCATATCTCGCTCGAACTGAGCACCTACTTTCTCGATTGCTGGCTTTACTACTGGCTCGGGCTCCATGAACCTTGTACCGAATTCCGTGTAGGGATTGTACTTCATAGCTATTCCTGCCTCGTAGCTCATACCTCCGTCTAGCGGGTTACCGTTAACACTGTCGGCGGTATTTTGTTCAGAGTAGCCCTTAACATACGCCACCTTGGTATTAGCCTTAATATCTCGCTCAAGTCTGTTACCGTTAGTCGATACGACAGTCTTAACATCATTAAGCGTCGCATTCTTACGTAGCTTGCGGTTTAGGTTGTCGAGTCCAACAATCTTGATACTAGTCCCCATTACTGCACCTCCGACACGATAAATGTCTCCTTGGTTCTTAATCGTCTTCGCTGATCAACCGCGTACGGTTTGCCAGCTATCTCGATGCGGTCAAATGGCTGTTCGAAATGCCCCTGTATCTGCACTATTAGTGCCCCTTGCCTTATCTCACCGTATAAGAGCCTCATCGTTTCTTGCCCCGCATTCATCACACTTGCATGTGTAACCGTTTTCTCCGGAGAGGCTTTTTCATAATTACCAGTCTCGGCATTATAATCACCGCGTCTGAATTTTACGAAACTTATAAGTGCGTCGTACCTCATAACTTAACCCCCCTTTACAGAAAACGTATAACGCCTCTATTCGACTCTTTCTGTGCGTTGAGATAGTCCTGTATCTCTCCTGCGTACGGTGCGAAATCATCGTCAGACCATCTCATTGATTCGCCTTCAACGGTGTGACTTTCAAGCCCCTCGGAACCTATTTTGTTGAACCTCGATATGCACACCTCGGTTACGATGTAGGACAGCTGTTCAGGAATGCTAGAGACGCCACCTAGCTTCCACTTAAGTCGCGCCTCCGTCAGTTCCTTAATAACTTTCTTCTGTTCATCGAGTGTGCCAGTCAACATTACTGTTACGTTGTCCGACATATCGACCTCCTACTTCTCTTCGCCCTTCTTTGGCTCTTCGGCATCTTCCTTTGACGGTTCACTATCTGCACTCTCTTCGCCCTTCACGTCAA
>ENA-OWLR01000033-OWLR01000033.1-metagenome-genome-assembly--contig:-NODE-33-length-34623-cov-6.002893_pt1 | contig 34623 bp, 28 predicted proteins | sample MGYA00245352_ERZ651110 | MGnify/ENA primary metagenome ERZ651110 (study PRJEB26857, sample SAMEA4031765) | metagenome | biome: human; feature: oral; material: saliva | place: Philippines | collected 2014 | study... | reverse complement strand
AAGATCTGCGATATTAACCACAGTTGAATAGTCGTCATATGCTCGCGGTAAGAAATTCAGGGCATCAGAAACCGTCGTAAGACCGGCCGCCGCTAGAGCTTGAGCAGTTTTCGGCCCGACACCTTTAATTTGCTCGAGAGGAGTTGCTAGTTTCATCTAAGAAACGGCGTTGATTCCTTCTAAGGCATAGGCCGTATCTTCCCAACCTCTCACGCCGATTGAATCTACACCCATTTGCTTCACTGGAAAATCATTGCCACCTTCTTCAATTTTATCACCAAAGAACAGCGTTTCTTCTTTCGACCAGCCATTCAATTCAAGCAACCTGCCAATTCCATAGGCCTTATCAATTCCCGGAAGCGTGATGTCAGTGCTGGTCGTACCACCAATTCGCACCTCAAGTCCAGGCAACTTCTCCGCCACCTTGTCACGATATATCGGACGAACATCCTTATATTTTTCAGCCCACGCATATTTATCTTCGGGCGTAGCCTGCTGCCCCAAAGCCGACATAGTAATCTGGCTATGTCGATCTTCAATTATTTCACCCGCAGGATTTTCGCACCAAATACCCATTTCCTTCGCAACTTCTTCCAATGCCGCAGTTATCTGAGTTTTTTGCTCGTCGGACAAATCGTTCGCATACTGAATTTTCCATTCATCATCGGCGGCATCAAATCGATAATATCGAGTACCGCAAGTCGGCATCGCGTGAAACTTCTGAAGCAACTCTGGAGTAACGTTCAGCCTATCAATCACCTGCTTCTTTATCTGTTGAAACGTGCCGCCAGTAATCACACAAACGTCATAATTCTCAAGTAATAGACTAAGAATTCCAGCCATACGGTCGCTAATTGGCGACTTTGTAATTGCTAGCGTATCGTCCAAATCAAAACCGATAATTTTTTTCATTATTCATCCCCTTCCATAATTAATACAAATGTGTTTTTACCCTTCTTCAGTAGCGACGTGTCATTGACGACTTTATTTTCGGCAAGCTTTTCGCCGTTTAGGCTAATGGCGCCAGATTTTAACAATCGCTTTGCTTCACCATTAGAGCCAACTGCACCGGATTCTACCAACGCTTCAATCACATCAATTCCAGCGTCAACGCAAGGAATTTCTTCAGCCAAAGCACCTAAATCATCGTCCGACAATTTCTTAAAATCACCGCCGCCAAACAAAACTTCAGTTACGCGCTCAACAGATTCGCGACGCGCGCTACCATGAACAATGTCAGTAACTTCGCGAGCCAAAACCTTCTGCGCCGAACGCGCACCTGGATTAACAGCGTGATTTTCAGCAATGGCTTCAATCGTATCGCGGTCCAACATCGTAAATATCTTCATATATTCAATCGCGCTCTCATCATCGACATTCAGCCAGAATTGGTAGAATTTATAGACACTGGTTTTATTTTCATCAAGCCAAACCGCGCCACCTTCAGATTTGCCGAATTTACGACCAGTTGACTTATTGATAAGCAGTGGCGCGGTCATTGCGTAAACTTCAGCATTTTCTTTTTTACGAATCAGATCCACGCCGGATAATAAATTACCCCATTGATCCGATCCACCAATTTGCAGATTCACGCCATATTGATTAAATAAATGCCAAAAATCATATCCCTGAAGTAAAGTGTAAGTGAACTCCGCAAAACTCAGACCCTTGCCATTATTAATGCGCGCCTTGAAAAATTCGCGGCTCACCAAATCTGCCATATTGAAATTCTTACCGATATCGCGAAGAAACGGCAGCAATTCCAACTCAGCCAGCCAGTCAGCGTTATCAACCAAAGTAAAATCTCGTCCAGCAAAGATTCGCGAAACTTGGGATTTTAAGGCTTGTTTATTATGCTCAATTTCCTCGTACGGAAGCAGATTTCGCTCTTCCGTGTCACGCATATCGCCAATCATTCCCGTGCCACCGCCAACAAGCAAAAACACCTTATGTCCGCGCTCCAGAAAATGCCGAACCATCATATAAACTGCCAAATGCCCAACATGTAAGCTGTCTGCCGAAGGATCCGTCCCCAAATAGAGCGTGAAATTCTCCGAATCGATAAGTTTGTCGTCAGTAAATGTGGTCTGATTCCAGAATCCACGCCATTGTAATTCTTCTGATAATTTCATATCACTCCTTTTCTATATATTAGTATAGCAATTTTATAATTGAAGCGAAACATATGCGTGATATAATAGAATTGTGAAGAAAAAGACTACGATAAGCACCGCCGGACACGGCTCAAGCGATAAGAAATCTCCGTCGAAGCGGATGAACTTATATGCCAATTTGGCGCAGAAACATAAGACTAAAAAAGACAAGGACGCGCGCGAACGAGCGGAATATTTGGCGACTTTGCCGAAACATCCCGTAAAGCGATTCTTTTATCGATTGCATCCGAAGCGACTAGCGAAATATTGGTTCTCTAAGCGCGGCGGACTGATGGCGCTAAAAATTCTTGGCGTCGGTATTTTGTTGATGTTGCTGCTTATCGGCGGAATGTTCGCTTACTTCCGCAAGGATCTCGATAAAATTCGCCCTGGCGAGCTTGCTAAGCGCGTCCAGACGACCGTCACTAAATATTACGACCGCAACGACAATTTGCTTTGGGAAGATAAAGGTACGGGCAATTATCAATTAGTCGTCGAATCTGACCAGATTAGCGACTATTTGAAAAAAGCCACTGTCGCAATTGAGGACCGAAACTTCTATAATCACCACGGCATCAGTATTAGCGGCATGTTGCGCGCAATGCTCTCGACTGCTTCACGACGCCAAGTTCAGGGTGGATCGACTCTGACACAGCAGCTAGTCAAGCAGGTTTTCTTCGCAGATGAGGCTGGCGACCGATCAATCAGCGGCATTCCTCGAAAGATCAAGGAAATCATCCTGGCAATTGAAGTCGAGCGCATGTATAGCAAAGACCAAATTCTGTCATTATATCTGAATGAGTCTCCATACGGCGGTCGTCGTAACGGCGCAGAATCAGCCGCTCAGACGTACTTTGGCAAGCACGCTAAAGATCTGACGCTGGCGGAAGCGGCGCTAATTGCTGGTATTCCACAGAATCCAACTTATTATAATCCATACAACACCGCTGGAAATAAGGCTTTAATTGCCCGACAACATACAGTTCTGGATTACATGGCCGAGCAAGGCGTTATTACAAAGGATGAGGCTGAAAAAGCTAAAAAGATTGACATTTTAAGCACACTTAAGCCACAGACCGAGCACTTGGAGAATATTAAGGCTCCTCACTTCCTATTGATGGTTCGCAATCAGTTGAGTAAAGAACTTGGCGAATCAGTCGTTGGACGCGGTGGATTGACGATTAAAACCACCCTCGACTGGCGAATTCAGGAGAAACTTGAAAATGAAATGAAATCGTTCTTTGCAACGGGTCGACCAGATTCTGTGCGAATTAGTAACGGCGCCGCAACAGTCGAAGACGTTCAGACTGGACAAATCGTAGCACTTGTTGGTAGCCGTGACTTTAATTACACTGGCTTCGGTCAGGACAACGCCGCAGTTTCCTATATTCAGCCAGGCTCTACGATTAAGTCGCTTGTCTTTACTCAATTGTTCGACAAACACGACAGCAAGCAAGCATACGGTAGCGGCACCGTCTTAGCCGATGAAAATATCGATAAACTGTACGGCGCAACTCTAAGAAACTGGGACAATAAGTTTATGGGTGCCATCAATATTCGAAGAGCGCTAGCTCTATCTCGAAACGTCCCAGCCATTAAAGCCGCTTACATCGTTGGCGACGGATCCGCTAAACCAGTCGTCGAGGGAATCCGCAGGATGGGCGACACCAACTATTGCCGCCAGGAAGAAAATGCCGGCGGTTACGGACTCGGTGCAGCAATTGGCGCATGTGGAACCAAGCAGACGGAATTAGTAAATGCCTACTCAACATTGGCGCGAATGGGAGTCCAAAAAGACGTCTCAAGCGTGATTGAAGTGAAGAACAGCCAAGGCGAAACTCTGAAAAAATGGAAAGATGAAGGCAAGCAAGTTATCGACTCGCAATCAGCATACATCGTGAATGACATCTTGTCCGATCGAACCCCTGGACTTCACGGCTGGATGGGCGTCAATGGCGTTCGAACCTCTGCAAAAACCGGTACGTCAGACAAGGGATCGCAGCCAAAAGACCTCTGGATTATCAACTACAGCCCAGCTCTAGTTATGGGAATGTGGCTCGGAAACTCCGACACCAGCGTGATTGGCACATCAGCCTCCAACTACGGTATGCCGGTGATTAGAAGCGTTATGGAATTTGCCCACACCCAAGTTTACGCCAAGGAAGGCAAATGGAAGTCGGGTCAATGGTATGAGCGACCAAGCGGAATCCAGACTGTCAACGGTGAACTCTACCCATCATGGTGGAATAAGAGACAAAGTCAATCTACAGAGAAAATTACCTTCGATAAAGTCTCTAAGAAAAAGGCAACAAACTGTACTCCGGATGGCGCAAAGGAAGAGATTGAAGTAACAAAGATTATAGATCCTTTGACTAAGAAAGAATCAATTACCGTTCCTTCAGGCTACGACGCAAATGCAGAAGATGACGTTCACAAGTGCGACGACACTAAACCGCAAATTGGAGCAATATCATACACCAACAGTGGTAAGAAATATACGATAAACGTTGACGTTACGGCAGGAACTTGGGGCTTATCGGCAATCGAAATTACCGTGGACGGAAAGAGCATTAAGAGTTCAGAAATTACTTCAAGCGGCAAGCAGACCGTCACAGTAGAACTTGATACAGCAGGAGCGCACACAGTTTCTGTAACTGTAAGAGACTCTGCATATTACACCGCCACTTCAACTGGCAGCATCCAAGTCAACTAAATAAACTATTGTTTATTCACCAAATTAATCAGCTCAGCCTCGTGTTGAGCTGATGTTTTTGAGCGACCATTTGTGCGCTTTTTAGGAACGCTAGCTTTCTGCTTTACAGGTTTTTTCTGTTCAACCACAAGCTTCGCAAACATCATTTTTCCAGCGTCGGTCTGCAAGCTTCGGATAATCTCAATTTTCTTTGTTTGCCCAATGTAACGCTTGGCGTTCTCAACAACCACCATCGTTCCATCTTTTAAATAGCCAACCGCTTGATGAGAGTCTTGCCCCTTCTGCGACAGTTCCAAATCCAGCTCGTCACCAGGCAAATAGCTCATCCTCAAACTTTTCGCCAGCTCATTGATATTCAAAACCCTAACGCCGTCAACTTGCGCCACCTTGTTTAAATTGTAATCAAGCGTCAACACTGCCGCATCCATTTCCTTTGCCAATTTCAACAAACGAGAATCCACACCTTCCGGCACGCGAATATTATCGTCATATAGCTCGAATGAAGACTTCAAAATATCCTTGAGTTCCTTAACGACATCCATACCGAATCGCGCCCTTTCACGCTTATCGTGGTCTGCGCCGTCGGCTAGTAATTGCAATTCCGTCAATACACTCCTTGGTACGATAATTTTTCCCAGTAAAAATCCGGTCTTCGCCAGCTCAGTCACTCGCCCGTCCATGAGTACTGACGTGTCGACCAAAATTGGCGCTGCGCCCACAGATGAATTTCGTCGCGGTTTTGCCAAGAAATAAATCTCAGCCGCCAAACCAAACAACATTATAATTATTATCAATCCGTAAAAATCTTTCATTTTTTCCCTTTCTATTGTAAATAGTCAATCAGCGCCTGCCGCATATCGCTGACGCCTTTTATAAATTTATCTTTATGAACTTTTGGCGCAATCGCATAAGTGAAGCCCAGCTTCTTCGCCTCTTTAATTCGAGCTTGCCAATTCGTTGCCGAGCGAACCTCACCACCCAAACCAATCTCGCCAAACACCACGGCGCCTTCGTCCAGACTTCGCCCAGCGCTAGCGCTAGCAATCGCCATCGCCACAGCCAAATCAGCAGCTGGATCATTCAGCTTTAATCCGCCAACCACATTGACATAAATATCTTTGTCCGCCAATTTTAACTTCGTTCGCTTCTCCAAAACCGCCACCAACAAATTCAATCGATTCAAATCAAAACCACTCGCCGTGCGCTTAGGATAGCCAAAATTCGTCGGATTGACCAGCGCCTGAATCTCCACCAAAAGCGGACGTACGCCTTCCATGGTCGCCAGCACGATTGACCCATCCAGATTCTGCCGCTCCGCCAGAAGTTCCGCCGACGGATTCTTCACGATTCTTAGCCCCTGCTCGTCCATCTCAAAAATCGCCGCTTCATTAGTCGAGCCATATCGATTCTTCTGTGCCCGAACAACTCGAAAACCGCCATATCGATCGCCCTCAAAGTTCAATACAACGTCCACCAAATGTTCCAATATTTTCGGACCAGCAATTGAGCCTTCTTTGGTAACGTGACCAACCAAAATCACCGCCGTGCCCGAAGCTTTGGCAACACGAATAATTACATTTGACGAGTTGGTGATCTGACTAACCGACCCCGGAGCGGAGGAAATCTCGCTGAGAGAAATTGTCTGAACCGAATCGACGATCGCAAGATCATACCCGCCTTGCTGAATTGATGCCGCAATATCTTCCGCGCTATTACTGGAGGCGAGCTGCATTTTTTCCGAATCAGCCACACCCAAACGCTCTGCACGAAGCTTCACTTGAGAAACCGACTCCTCGCCGCTCACATATAACACCGATTTTGTCTTGGCGATATGTGCCGCAACTTGCGCCAAAAGCGTACTTTTCCCGATTCCTGGCTGACCCGCCACCAACACCACGCCGCCAACCAGAAAACCGCCGCCCAAAACAGCGTCCAAATCGTCAATTCCCGTACTTAATCTTTCTAGTCCAGACTCAGAAGCAGCTTCACGAATGCTAGACGTTTTCAAGGCTTTGCCGCGCCCAGCCGATTTATCGACAACAGATAACCCGCCAGAAGAAGCAACCTGCTCGACTAGCGAATTCCATTCCCCGCAGTTCTCACACCTGCCAGCCCACTTTGAAAAGCTAGCTCCGCACTGCTGACAAACAAATTGACTTCGAGCTTTCGCCATTATTTCGCTCTCTCCAAACTATCCAAGCTTTTATTCAATTCATCAATCTGCACGCCCAATTCCCTGAGCCGCAAAACATCGGAATTGTAAGAATTGATCTCAGAATTCAAATTGACACGCCTTTCGTTCAACTCCGAGAGTTCCGCCTTCAAGGCTTGACGTTGACTATAAAAATCACTCTGTGACAAAAATCCGCCGCTAATGCCCGCTCGCCGATTAAAGTCTGCCACGCGACTATTATAATCCGCCAAATCAGTTGAATATTGCGATAATTCTCTGTTCAATTTTTCCTTCCGGACCTTCAACGACTCACTCAATTTCTGTGCTTCATTCTCTCTGGACTCAAATTTTTCTTGATATTGCGCGTGCAATTTCACGACTTCAGACCGATCAGTAAAATATCGTCGATAATATTCTTCCAACTCATCGCCCAAATCGGCAAATTCCGTCCCCAAAATCGAGTGTAGCTCGTTAGCTCTCGTTCCAGGTTGCGCACGATCGTAATACTCCATTCGCTCGGACAATTTCTTATTTTTCACATTATTATAAACCTGCTCCAAAAGCTCACTCAAATGAGATTTTTCCGACGTACTCAACCTTTCCCAAGCAGCGTGCAGCATCTCATGCGCTGCCGTCACTTCTTTCACGCCGTCAAGCTCAGAATTGGTCACGTTATAAATATAAATATCCCTAGACGACGGATTGTAACAACCCAAAATCGCGTTCCCTTTTTCTACGCGACGGCAATCTTCGTTAAATTCGTTCGCCGATTTAATTTGCGGATTAGAAACATAGAACATTTTCCTGCCAACATCCGACATCTTTACGCGATCAGCAATAGCGACAATTTCCGCACTCGGCTTATATTGCCACAGCGTAATCTCATCAATAATTTGCTGACGATTCATCATCACAAAAACTGCAGCAGAAAGTACAATTATCGGCGTGAGGACACTGAATATTTTACGCACGATTGACATCAATCACCACCTTATCATTATCAATTTTAGCCTCCAGCGTGTCGCCAGGTCTTGCTTTATTGGACAATAAAACATCGCTCAATGGATCCGCCAACTCCGACTGAATTGTTCGTCTTAAGACTCGCACGCCGCGTTGCTCGTCAAATCCTCGATCAATCAACCAACGCTTCGCCGAAGAAGTAATATCAAGCTTCATTCCACGTCGACCAACAGCCTTGATTAAGTCAGATGTGAGATTGTCAAAAATCTTTCGCACAACCGAGCGAGACAACGGCTTAAACGTAATCACGCTATCAAATCTGCCAATCAATTCTGGACGCAAAAATTCCTCAAGCTCACGCAGAGCGGCACGTGAATTTTTCTCGTGACGATTTTCACTGGCCGACTTTTTCTGCCCAGGCGTGCCAAATCCCAGCTCCGAATCCTGAATCATTTGCTCGGCGCCGACGTTGCTCGTCAAGATGACAATCGTCTGTCGAAAACTCACCGTTCGCCCGTGAGAATCGCTTAACTTGCCGTCCTCCAGGATTTGCAAAAGCAAATTCAGAACATCAGGATGCGCCTTTTCAATTTCATCGAACAACACCACGCTATATGGTCGACGACGAACTTTATCCGTTAATTTCCCGCCGTCCTCATAGCCAACATAACCAGCCGGCGCACCAACAAGCCGACTAGCCGTGTGACGCTCAGAAAACTCGCTCATATCAATCTTGATCAAGCTATCATCACCGCCAAAAACTTCCCGCGCCAGAACTCGCGCCAATTCAGTCTTACCAACTCCAGTCGGACCCAGAAAAATAAACGACCCAAGCGGCCCACTCTGACGATTTAGCCCAGCTTTATTGCGGCGAATCGCGCGCGCCAGTTGCTCAATTGCTTCATTCTGACCAAGAACGCTCTGGCTCAGTCGCTTCTCCAGGCGAATCAAATCCTTCATCTGATTTAACGATAATCTGTCAATCGGAATATTCGTCATTGCCGAAACCGCTTGACGCAAATATTCGTCAGTCAATACCGGTTCATCACTGACTTCATCCTTCAGCGCTTCGGCTTGCAATTCTAATTGCCTCATTTGCATCTTAAACTCTGCGGCTTTTTCGTAATCTTCAGCCTCGACCGCCGCGTCAATTTTTCCAGCTAATCGCTTAATTTGGCGAGCCAACTTGTCCTTACGCGACAATTTTATTGGCGAACTAGACTTCAATAAACTCGCCGCCTCGTCAATCACGTCGATCGCTTTATCTGGCAAAAATCGCTCCGTTACGTAACGCTGGCTCAAATCCACCGCTTCAGTCAGCATTTCGTCAGGAATCTGAACTTGGTGATGCTTGGCTAATTTTCCTCTCAAACCCCGCATCATCTCCACCGCCTCTTCTGGCGACGGCTCATTAACCGTCACCGGCTGGAAGCGCCGTGACAACGCTGCATCTTTTTCGATATGTTTTCGATACTCATCAAACGTCGTCGCACCAATTAGTCGCACTTCGCTTCGCGACAACGCTGGCTTCAATACATTTGCCGCGTCCATCGAGCCTTCAGCCGAACCAGCGCCGACCAACAGATGTAACTCATCAATAAACAAAATAACTTCTTGATGTTTTTTGGCGACCGCCAGAACTTTTTGCAATCGCTCCTCGAATTGTCCGCGATATTTCGTCCCAGCAATCATCGCCGTCAGATCCAATTGAAAAAGTCGCTTGCCCTTCAAAAATTCGGGAACTTTATTATCAGCAATCCTCTGCGCCAAACCTTCAACGACCGCAGTTTTACCGACGCCAGGTTCGCCAATTAGCGCTGGATTATTCTTGCTCCGCCGACCCAAAATCGTGATCATTCGCTGAATTTCCGACGCTCGACCAATCACCGGATCCAAAAATCCTTCGCTAGCACGCCGCGTCAAATCGACACCGAATTTCTCCAAAACTCGCAAATCGCCGGAGTTTTTACTTGCCGTACTGCGCTCGCTCTGCAGAGATTCAAATTGCTGTTTATCGAACACGTCTTCCAGATTTCCACGCAGATTGTCAATGTCAACATTCATATCTCGCAGCAATTTAGTCGCTCGCGCCTCGTGCTGCTGCAGCATTCCATAAACGATGTGTTCCGTGCCAATTTTTTCCTGCCCAAATTCAACCGCTAATTGCCAAGCAATTCTTATCAACTCAACAACTTCAGCGCTCAAACCCTTACTTACAATCGTAATCACCAGCGGCTTTGCGGTCAGATTCAATGCCATTTCCGCCCGATCCAAAGTTACGCCATTTTCCGCCAAAATCTTCGCGCCTAATGACGAATTTTGCGCCAACACACCAAGCAAAATATGCTCCGTGCCAACATATTCACTCCCCTCATTATGCGCCAGAAAACCAGCTCGCCCCAAACTGGCTCGAGCTGTTTCCGTCAGCCGAGGTTCTAATTCAGAAAAATCTTCTGACATATCGCCCTCCTTTCGTTTTCGGCGATTCGCAGAAGGCAGCTTATTCCGCCACCTCCTCAACTACGCTCATCAAGCTATCCTCAATATTCTTTCGAGGTTTTGGCTCTGCCTTAACAGGAGCTTTCGCTTCGATGTCTAATTCATAGCCAGTCAATCGACTTGCCAAGCGAACATTCTGTCCAGCGCGACCAATTGCTATCGATTGTTGATCTTCGCTAACATAAACCGTCGCACGCTTCTCATCTTCATTGACAGTCACACTCAAAACCTCTGCTGGGCTCATCGCATTAGCAATAAATCCAGCCGCGTCTTCCTCGTATGGAATAATGTCAATTTTTTCCTGCTCGCCAATTTCATTCATCACAGCCTGAACGCGGGTGCCGTGACCACCAACAAACGTACCAACTGGATCAACGCCAGGAAGCGCCGAAGAAACCGCCAATTTAGTTCGGCGACCAGCTTCGCGAGCGATTGCCTTAATCTCAACTGCACCAGTTTCCATCTCTGGAACTTCTTGGTTGAACAAGAATCGCACAAACTCTTCGTTGCCGCGGCTAAGAATTAATTGCGGACCGCGACCTTCGCGCTCAATGTCCTTAATATAAACCTTAATTCGACGACCAACGCCGTAATATTCGCCAGGAATTTGCTCGCTCTGAGGCATAATTCCGACAGCCTTGCCAAGCTCAATTCGCACAACGCGTGGCTCAACTCGCTGAACCGTACCAATAACAACCGTACCAATTTTATCTTCAAATTCCGCCAAAACAACTTCACGCTCAGCTTCGCGCAGACGCTGCAAGATCACCTGCTTAGCAGTCTGAGCCGCAACTCGACCAAAAGTCGTCACGTTATGAGTTTCCATCACAACTTCACCACCAAGCTCAGCCGCAGGATCTATCTCCTTAGCTTCCTCTAGACCGATTTGATTGGCATCATTCTCAACTTCTTCAACAACAGTTTTAACAACCGACACGACAGCCGTACCGTTATTGATATTCAAGCTTGCGCGAACCAATTGGTCACGTGTGCCATTATCACGACGCCAAGCCGCTGCAATCGCCTGCTCAATCACGCTTAAAACTGTTTCTTCTGGCAAGTTTTTTTCCTCAGCAATCGTACGCACTGCCAACGTCAACTGCTTAATGTTCAAATCTTCCATTACATTCTCCTTCTTATTAATTATATCTTTTTCCGTCTCAAACTTCCATAAACGAAAAACTCCGACCTGCCGGCCGGATGAGTACTTTCTCATTGTATTAAAAATTTTTCATTTTGTCAATTTACTTCCACACATTTTTCCAAAATACCCGACATCGCGCTTTTTTCAGCTTCCGTTACCCACAAGCGATATTTTCGCTTCACGGCCACTTGTCGCGCAATATATTGACACCTAAAAGATTTATTACTCGGTAGCCAAGTTGCTGCGTCGCCGTCGCCTTTGGCCTGGTTCGCTGGACCATCAACCGCCAACAGATTTAACGGATCATTCGCCAATTTCTCTCGTTCTTCTGAAGAAATTTGCTGCGCGCCCTTTTGCCAAGCATCGCTCAAAGCCACAACGTGATCAATCTGAACCTTAGAGCTGGTTTTTTCGCCGCGCTGAAATTGAATTGTTTGACCAGTGTACGGATCGTTCAGAACACCCGACAAAACTCGACATTTTTCATCAATTTTCTCGTCCGTCAAATCTCGCGCCAGAATCACTTCTCGTACAGAGCAGCCGTTAATTTTACCCCAGCCGTTGCCGAATTGCTTTCTGGAATAACCAGTCTTTGGTGCACGTCCTTTAACTTCTATCTTTTCCAATTCTGCTTTGGCGTTCGAATTGCCAAATAATTCTCGCTGCGTTGAAGTTTGAATTGTCTGAGGCTCGGGTTGTGAAATTCGCGAAGCCCAAACCGCCACGCCAGCCACCATAATTACCAACGCAATCACCACTTGCCGACGTCGTATTTTATTCACCCTCATGGCTGTATTATAATTAAACTATGACTAAAGTTCCACGATTACTCGACACATTCACACCAAATCATTACAACTTAACTCTCGATTTAACACGCGCCGAGGAAAAAGAATTTTCTGGCACAGTTATCATTTCTGGCGAGTCCACCAGCGAATCAATTTCGCTACACTCCAAAGGTTTAACAATTCAATCAGCCACAATCGACAATCAGCCCGCCGACGTCTCATTAGGCGAGTTTGACGAATTGAGATTATCCCAGCCGAACCTTGAAAACGGAAAACACACAATTCGCATCGATTTTTCCGGAACCATCACCGACGCAATGCACGGCTTGTATCCTTGTTACTTCACCCACGACGGCATTAAAAAACAGCTTTTTGCGACTCAATTTGAATCACATCACGCCCGCGAAGTTTTCCCTTGCGTTGATGAGCCGGCCGCCAAAGCTGAATATGATTTGACACTAATAACTCGCTCAGGAATAACAGTTTTGGGAAATATGCCCGTAAAAAGCGAAGAAGAAAATGGCGATTCTCGCACGACGACATTTGAAAAAACACCGCGAATGAGTAGCTATCTTCTGGCTTTCGTCATCGGTGAATTGCACAAAAAAACCGCCCGCACCAAATCTGGCGTCGAGGTTAACGTCTGGGCAACGCCAGCTCAGAATGAAAATACATTAGATTTTGCGTTAGATATAGCCACTCGTTCAATTGATTTTTATGACGAATATTTCGGCGTCAAATATCCATTGCCAAAATCCGACCACGTCGCTCTTCCCGACTTTTCCTCTGGTGCCATGGAAAACTGGGGATTAATTACTTACCGCGAAAGTTGTTTACTGGCAGACCCTGAGTTGACGTCGGAATCATCCAGACGATTTATCGCGACTGTGATTGCGCACGAGCTCAGCCATCAATGGTTCGGCAATTTAGTTACCATGCAGTGGTGGAACGATTTATGGCTCAATGAAAGCTTCGCCAATATGATGGAATATGTGGCGATTGACGCACTTCAGCCGAATTGGCATATGTGGGAAGATTTTGCCACGAATGAAGTAACGGCCGCACTCAGGCGCGACAGCTTGGATGGCGTTCAATCCGTTCAAGCCGACGTTAATCATCCAGATGAAATCAGCACTTTGTTCGACCCAGCAATCGTTTACGCCAAGGGCGGGCGGCTGCTTGTTATGGTCAGAAAACTTATTGGCGAAGAGGCATTTCGCGCTGGACTTAAATCATATTTTGAAAAATTCGCATATAAAAACACCGTCGGAAATGATTTATGGCAAGAATTGGAATCAGCTAGCGGTCAGCCAATCGTCAATTTAATGAATGCCTGGATTTCCCAACCCGGTCTTCCTATCATATCAGTTTCAAACAGTCACGACGCGGCGATTTTAAGTCAGGAACGATTCTTCATCGGCGAGCACCAACCATCTGGCGCATTATGGCCGATTCCATTATTCGCAAACCAGCCACTTGACGTAAAAATCTTGGATCAAAAAGAAACCACCGTTTCTATTGAAAAGCCATTACAATTAAACTGCGGATTAAGCGCCCACTTCGTCACCAAATATGACGAATCCACTCGCGAATATTTATTGAAAAACATTACAGAATTGCCGACTTTGGACAAGATTTGTATCTTACAGGACGCGACAATACTCGCCCGCGCTGGATTTGAAAACTCGGCGTCACTACTTCCATTGGCATTGTCGCTAAAAACCGAAACCAACGAAAAAGTCTTCGGTATGGCGGCTGGCGCCTTGACGGAACTGCGAAAATTCGTCGATGACAATGACGCCGCCAGAGATTCATTAAAGAAAATTTCTGGAGAATTTGCGCGCGCCACATTTGAGGAATTGGGTTGGGATGAAAAATATGGAGAATCGGACGACGACCGCGAGCGGCGCACCACGGCTTTGAGTTTGATGATGTATAGCGAAGATAAAGAGGTTTTGAATGAGGCGAAAACGCGTTTTGACAACAATAAACTAGAAGACTTGCCGACAGAAATTCGAGCTTTAATTATCAGCGCAAACGTAAGACATTTCGAGACGCCAAAGATTATTGAAAATCTCTTTGCCACGTATAAGAACACGCCGTCAAATGACCTGCAGAATGATATTGCAATTGGACTAACCTCTACCAAAAACCCTGAAACAGCAGAAAAAATTCTTGCCAACATTAAAGATTCCAATACTATCCGCCCGCAAGACGCCAGCCGTTGGTTTGTGTATTTGATTCGGACCAGAGAAAGCCGCCAAATTGCGTGGAATTGGCTGAAAGAAAACTGGGCGTGGGTCGAAGGTACGTTTGGCGAAGATAAAAGTTACGACGATTTTATTCGCTATGCCGCCACAGCCCTACTGACAACCGACGAACTTGACGATTTCCGACAATTCTTTGAGCCGATGGAAAATATTCCAGCCCTCGCCAGAACAATCAAATTAGGAATTACCGAAATATCCGCGCGCGTCGAGTTGATTGAGCGAGATAAGGCGGACGTTCTCTCCGCTTTGCAAACAACACTGTGATATATTATGCCACATTTTTGACAAAATCTATTGACATTTTATACTATTAGTGATATATATATTAGCTTTTGTTGACGGAACAAATGTTTTGTCCGAAAGCGCACTTTGACAAGCAGTTGAGAATAAAGCAAGGTGAGATTTTATGGCGTTATTTTAGCGGAAGCAAAATAGTGTCGTGAAACCTCATCTTGCTCACACGCCATCCGGGCGCCAGAGCAGTGTTTTTTATAAAACACGGACATTCCCGTCCGGATGAGGAGAAAGATCAGCCATGCGCAGTCGTAGTAGTGAGATTGGCGTAAAGGAATACGCCATTTGCTTCATCGTAGTTCTTGCTATCTACTTCGGATTTCAAGCCTGCCACACATCAGTAGAGCAGGGGAACTGGCACGAAGAAATCGTAACTATCTGCTCCAAAGAAGTGGTACCGGTGAGGAACAGCGATAGCCTCTCTCATCAGTACCGCGTGTACACTTCAGGTGAAGTGTACGTAGTAAAAGACTACTATGGGTCTAACGGCACCCGCTTTAATAGCGCCGATTTATATGGGCGCATTGAGGTGGGGAGAGTCTACAGGATCAAGTCGTTTGGTTACCGGGTTCCGGCACTCTCACGCTTCTGGAACATTGAGACCGTCGAACTAACGCAGCAGGAGCCCACCGGCACCTGCGGGCTAACGCCGTCGAACAATTGACGGCCGCCGAACTGACATCCGCCGAGAATACTTGGCGGTTCTCTCCGTCGTACATATTCTCCTGCTTGTCAGTTCGCTCCATAGATGCGCGTCTATGCTGATGAGTCGGAAACGACGAAAGCGAACAATTTATTCCAACATCACACACTCTTCGACTACAGGCGGATTTCCATCAACAGAGATTGCCAGCATTTGCATATCACAGCTTTCATACTGCGCATTTTTGGCAATGAATATCTCTGCAGAAAAGCGCATTTGCTGCTGTTTTTTATTTGTAATTGCCGCCAAGCCATCGCCGAAATTGTCATTTTTCCGATATTTTACCTCTGTAAAATATAGAATATTATCTTTTTTACTAACAATATCAATTTCACAATATCGCGTCCGCCAATTCCGTTCTATAATCTCATGACCATCAGTCACCAACCAATCCGCCGCCGCTTGCTCACCTTTATCACCAATTTGACGCGTCGTGTCTTTTTGCTGGTTTTTAGATTTTCTATCGTCAGACGCATTTTGCAAATTCGGCTCAACACCAGCATATTTAGCCAACGGCGCAAAACTCAGCCTATGCAGCGGAGTTACGCCCAGATTATCAATAGCCGCTCGGTGCTTCGCCACTCCATAACCAACGTGCGAAGAAAAATCATATCCCGGATAAATATCATCCTGCTTCGCCATGAATTTATCACGTGCCACCTTGGCAATAATCGACGCCGCCGAAACGCTCGGAATCAGACCGTCGGCTTTCGCTATAATTGTTACGTACTTCTCTAACGGCGTACCTGCCAAAAAATTGACCGTCCCATCGATAATAATCTCATCAAACGTCGAGCCGTTTTTCTGACATTTCGCTTGAATTTCTTTGACCGCGCGCCGTGTAGCCAACTTAAGCGCTTCACTCATTCCTATCTCATCCAGCTCCTCAGCAGAAACCCAGCCCAACGCCCAAGCCGATACTTGCTCGCGAATTTCCTCATCGAGCAATTCACGTCGTTTTTTGGTCAATTTTTTACTATCGTCAAGCCCTTCAATTTCAGCGCCGCCCAAAACCACTGCGCCAATCACCAACGGTCCAGCCCACGCGCCGCGCCCGACTTCATCAATTCCCAGAATCACCCGACAGTCTTCCCTTTTTCGTCATAAAATCCGCAATAATCCAGCCAATCCAAATTGTTGCCGCGCCTAATGTATTCGCCAAAATATCCCAATTCGTGTCGTCCAATTTTATGCTCGCCAAACCCACCTTGACCATAAATAATTCCACCAACTCATTAATACAACCCAACGCCGAAACTAAAGCAAAGACTGAAAACGCCATCACCAGCCAATGCGCTCGCCATTTCATCGACGAAACCAAATACGCCCAGAACAGCCCCGTAAATAGCCCACCGCCCACAAAGTGCGTCGTAAAACTAGTGTCCTGCCCGTCAATTAACGGCGATGGCAAATACCAAGATACGAAAAACAACAAACACGCTACGTAAAATATCCAGCGATAGTTTCGCTCATTATCAAAGCCGTTTCTTCTCAAAACGTAAGGCGTCACCACAGCTAAAGTCGTCGGAACAAGAATGGATATATAATGAAATATTGCCATATTGAGATTATAACACGAGAAAACCGCCTCAGATTAAGAGACGGTTTTAACAATAGACCAATTGACAATTACGCGTCTTTGTGGCGAGCTGCAACTTCAGCAGCCTTAGCGTCAAGTTCAGCCTGAGCAGCATCTTTTTCAGCTTGTTTTGCAGCAGCAGCCTGAGCAGCCTCTTCCTTCAAGCGTTCAGCTTCCGCTTCTGCCTTAGCGTCATGAATGTCATTAACAGCAGCGCGATCGAAATTCTTAGCCGTCAAGCGAGCTGACTTACCGCTACGCTGACGAAGGAAGCTTAAGAACTTGCGGCGAACCTTAGCGCGACGAACAATCTCAATCTTCTCAATCAGCGGGCTGTGCATCAAAAATGACTTTTCAACACCAACGCCTGAAGCGATCTTTCGAACCGTAATGCGTGATGTGTGTGATTTTTTATTGTCGGTGCGAATAACAACACCCTCGAACATCTGAATACGCTCTTTGTTGCCTTCCTTAATTTTCTGGTAGACACGAACTGTGTCACCGCTGCGAGCATCGACAACTGCTTGCTTTTTTTGTGCTTGGTTGATTTTGTTGATTAATTGAAAACTCATAATTTTTCCTATCTTCCGAACTCGCTCCGACTGGCCACGCAGTTGTACCTCTGCGGCTCCACGTCAAACAAGGCTCGAATATTTAACTCTCGTACAATTACATAAGATAATAACACAAATCTAAAGAAATATCAATTAAATAAAATTGGAGTATAATATAGTTATGGATTACAATAAATTAGCACTCGAACTACACGAAAAATACAAAGGTAAAATTACGACTAGCCTCAGAGATAAAGAAGAGCTTAATCGCGACAAGCTTAGCGCCTATTACAGCCCTGGCGTCGGCGCAGTCAGCCAAGCAATTGCCGAAAATCCAGCCGATTTGCCAAAGTACACTTGGACAAACAATCTAGTCGCCGTAATCTCAGACGGCTCAGCAATTTTAGGCTTAGGTAATTTGGGACCAAAAGCCGCCATGCCAGTTATGGAAGGAAAAGCTTTGCTATTTAAGCATTTTGCCGATGTCGACGCCGTGCCAATTGTGTTAGACGTTCACGAGCCAGAAGAAATCATTGCCACGGTTAAAGCCATTGCACCAAGTTTCGGCGCCATCAACCTCGAAGATATCGCCGCACCAAAATGTTTTGAGATTGAAGAGCGATTGAAGGCAGAATTAGACATTCCAGTCTTCCACGACGATCAACACGGCACGGCTGTCGTTGTGTTGGCGGGCTTAATTAATGCCGCCAAAGTGACAGGACGAAACCTAGCAGATTGCAAATTCGTGGTCATCGGCGCAGGCGCAGCTGGCACGGCAATCATCAAATTGTTAAATCTTTACGGAGCAAAAAACATCGTAGCGGTGGATAGTCGAGGAATTGTCGGAAAATCGCGCACAGATTTAAACGCTGAAAAAACCGCACTATTGGAATATGTCGACGCATCACAATCTGGCTCAATTGAAGACGCCATCACCGACGCAGACGTATTCATCGGCGTATCGCGCGCAGGACTCCTCACTCCAGAATTAGTCCAAAAAATGGCGAAAGATCCAATCGTATTCGCACTAGCAAATCCTGTTCCAGAGATTATGCCAGATGTCGCCAAGCAAGCCGGCGTCGCAATCATCGGCACAGGTCGTAGTGACTTTCCAAACCAAGTCAACAATTCTCTGGCCTTCCCTGGAATTTTCCGCGGCGCATTAGATCACGGAGTTAAGAAAATCACCGATCAGCACAAATTGGCAGCCGCTGAAGCGCTAGCTAACCTGGTCGAAAATCCAACCGTCGATAAAGTCGTCCCAACCGCATTCGACGAAGGTGTTGTTGAGGCTGTTGCTAACGTTATTAAATAAATCTAGGCACCAGCACCGTACTTAGCTGCATCGCGAGCGTCTCCATCCATAAACAGAGCTACTAACGATTTCTGATTCTGTTTGTCGCAAGCTCCTAAGAATAAAATGACTTCAGTCACTCCAGTTTCCTGAAGAGATCTTTTAGTCTCACTTTTATCAGACATATTCTCAACGCTGACTTTTGACATATAAACCCTCTTAGCATCATGCGCCCGATCTTTCCAGGCGTAAATTATAAACGGATAAAGCTCTTTTGATTTGTTATTTTTTAAGCCAACCGGCAAACCGACAGACTTATTTCTTGAGGTTGCCACACATTTGGCGGCCATAATTAATTTTTCCTTAATAATGGGCAGAATATCCTGCTTCTTCTCGTTGTTTTCATATCCAGTCATTTCATGCTCAATCCCTTTAGCCTCTTTAGTACGCGCGTCGACTACGGCAACCACAGTGCCGCCGTTGCCTTGCTCAATATGCAGTATATTCACAATAGAATCTTCTTTAAGCCACGGAAACGTCTCATTATCAAGCTCTACAACATCTCCCGCCTTTAACCCAATCTCTACCGGCCGAGAGCTTTCTTCAGCTCTCGACTCCGGTTTATTTGACCTTTTCTTCTTGGTAGCTTTACCCAAAGAGTTACGCGCAATTTCAGGTGCCACTTTGTAAGTTGTGAATTTTTCAGAAAGAACCCTCAGCTCCCTCTCTAAAATTAACTTAGCTTTTTCTTCCACCATAGATTTAGCAAAAGTTTGTACATTCGAACAATTTTCCTCGAATACAATCTCTGTATATTTACGAGCCCATGACTCCTCATTCAGGTCTTTCATCTCGTTTACACAGTCAAGTATGGCGTTCGCCCACTCCAGGTCTCTTTCATAATTAAAAAAATCTTCAACACGTTCCATGCGTACACCAACCTTGCTCTCGCGCATTGCATCAAACTCGTTGCTTTTAAGCGCCGAAAAATTCGCCAACAGCTTAACCAATCTGTCCGTATTTTCACGAACTGGATTATATTCAGGCTGACTTATTTCAAATTCTATAGATGAAGAAGTATCGTCTTCCTCATAGACACCATCAATCACAGCCTTCTTAGTCCCTAATGCGAGTCGTATATATTCAGAGTCGGCAACATCTGGGTTAAGATTATTATTCCTCTGAAATTTCTTTACTTTAGGAATTTTGCACCCCTCAAAATTGCAGTATTTCGGAACATTAACTTCTGCTATATTAGCAGGAAAAATCTTATCCAATGACGACATAAAAGCGTTTAATGAGGCTTCGTATTCCTTATTAAATTCCTCTGTCAATCGAGAACTTACTTCGCCAAAATCGTAGCGGATCTCCAAATATTTAGGAGACTGGTCATATGCATCCTTAGCCTGCTTAAGCGTACTAATTACATCCTTATGTTTCTCAATCAAGTCCTTAAATTTGGGTAAATCTTTGGGCACTTTTTCATATATAAGTTCAAAAAAATTAATGAAAGTACCAAAAAAATCATAGACAGAGTCTTTTTCAGACGCTGAAGATTCACCATCGTGATAAGGATATTCCGGAATTTCGCTCATAAACTAATATCTTATCAGTTTATGGATATAAAGTCAATTATATTACTCTATTGACTTCTTCTAATGTTGTTTCGCCACGAAGAGCCGCTAACACGCCAGCCTGAAGTAGCGTCACCATACCATCTTCTTTTGCAGCCTTCTCAATCGCTTCCGTGTGAACATCCTCAACATCGCCGCGCAAGAATTTCTGAATATTCTCGCTCACAACCAACTGCTCCATTACTGGAATTCGCCCCTTGTAGCCAAACGGAACGTCATCCGTCGGCACCGCACGCCAAAGCTTAAACGTACCCAAATCTGGGCAATCAACATTCTCTGGCAAATCCTTCAAAACCTCTTTCACCCACTTGCGAGTCGCCTCATCTGGCTCATATTCTTCCTTGCTATCATCCCACAATCTCCTCACTAGTCGCTGAGCAATCACCAGCCGAACCGCCGAGCTAAAAATCGGATTCTGCCCAATCATATCAATCATACGACTAAACGCCGCCGCAGTCGAATTGGCGTGAAAGCTAGACAGCACCAAGTGCCCCGTAATTGAAGCCTGAATCGCAGTCTTTGCAGTTTCATTATCACGAATCTCACCAACCATCACCACATCTGGGTCAAGACGTAAAACACTGCGCAAACCGTCAGCAAACCTCTGTCCATTTGTCGTATCAATTGGAATCTGAGCAATCCCAGGAATCGTATTTTCTACAGGATCTTCCAGTGTAATAATCTTTCGATCTGGCGTATTAAGGGCATTAAGAATGCTATATAACGTCGTAGACTTTCCCGAACCAGTTGGACCAACCATCAACAACATCCCACGCGGATGAGAAATAACTTCATCAATTTGCTCGCGCTCTTTCTTTGAAATATTCAAAAGATCCAAGTTCAACATTGATTCGTCGAAATTGAACAATCGAAGTACCAAGTCTAAGCCATACACCGTCATCACGGCTTCCACACGCAAATTCAGCACGTGCGATGCGCCATCTCTATGAATTTCCTGTTGCATATGCCCAGATTGAGGCTCTCTGGAAGCAGTAGAAATATTCGCACGCGACGCCAAAGTCGCCATAATCACTCGATATCTATCTCTGCTAAGTTCCGCCACCGTATGTAGAGCTCCGTCAACACGCATACGAATTCGAATCGATTCGCGCTGATTTTCAATGTGAATATCCGACGCACCCAACAGATCCGCTTGGTCAATCAAATAATTAAACACGTCATTCGTGCCCACGGAAGCCAAAGTCTGCGTAACCTGCGCCAGAGTATCGCTATCACCTTCCTTGGCAATTTCGATATTGTCGTAAATCACTTTTTTTGGCGGATCAAACCTGAGCATAATTGACCGAAATGCCGAACCAGAAATTAAGAAGAAGAAGATTCGCTTGCCGTTTTCAACATATTGGCTTTGCATTTTCTTCATCAACGACTCAGAAGTTTGCGACGTAACACCAAATCGATAAGACTGATCTTCCTCATTAAAAGCCAGCGGAACCAGCCGACCCTTGTACATCTCTTCTATCGTCAAAACGCCCTTAAGCAAAGGTAGAGTATCTTCAAATTCCCGCCCATCAAGATATTGAAGTCCTAAAATTGACGCTCGACGACGAGTCGCTTCCTCATCTTGCTCACGGCGCCGCGCCTGAATTTTATCTTCGTCCATATGAAAATTATACCAAAAAGCTTACGGTTTGACGAGTGATATAATAGTGATATGAATCCAGAAATTACCCTGTTAGTCCATAATATTCGCTCGACGCATAATGTTGGGGCGATTTTTCGCACAGCCGAAGGATTTGGTATAAAAAAGATTATTCTTAGTGGTTACACGCCGTATCCAGAATTGAGTTTATGTAGCAAAGCGCCTGCTTGTGCGCTTGTTGATGGAGAAATTCGATCTGAAGATCCTCGCCTGCCGCATATTCGCGAAAAAATCACCAGCCAAATTCATAAAACTGCTTTGGGTGCGGAAAGTTTGGTGCCGTTTGAGTTTTATGAAGATATCAATGATTGGATTAAAGAAAATCAGCGAGCAGAAAACTTGCCAATTATCGCGCTTGAGCAATCAAAAGATAGTGTGATGTTGCCAGAATTTCAGCCGCCTGAAAAATTTGCGCTGCTACTTGGAGAAGAAGTCCACGGAATCACGCCAGAACTTTTGGATAACTGCGATTTCACTGTAGAGATCCCAATGTTTGGCCAAAAAGAATCATTCAACGTGTCGGTCGCAACAGGAATTGCGCTATTTGGGCTAATCTTCCCTGTCAGAAAATAGCTTGCCTTGACACTCTCGGTCTTGACCAGAGCTCTCTTGGCGGGCTATTTTCATTTGAAGGTAATTTATTTTTATCACGCCGCTTGACTTTATTAAATAAATATTGTAGATTTATATATGGCTTTTGTTGGGAATTATTCCGCAAAAGCAGCCCTTTATAGTCCTAGATGGAAAGGAGTGCGGCACGATGTTTGTTCTCGCTATCACAGTTCAACTATCGTTGATCTGCTTGTCGGCAGAAGTCGTGACGCTGGCCGAGAAGACCGGTCGCTTTATTAACAAGGGAAACCTAGGCGTAGTAGCTCTAGTCCTAGTAGCGGCTACGTTTGCCTGTTTCTGGATCCAGTTTGGATCCATGATGCGTAGCCCTGAAGTTAACATAGTGTTAGGGTTACTCCAGCTCAGCAGCCTGTATACGGCTGTGGTTTTCTGGAGTAAGTTGCGCAACGACAAGGTAGCTTAATCGCCGCCTAGCGAGAAAACAGGGGGCTTAATGCCCGCTGACAAGTTAGCCCGCCGTAGAGCAACCAGCTCCGGCTAAGGCCTCTGTCAGCGGGCTAACTATCACTTTAGAACTACACACTCTTCACCCAGAGTGTTTTTTAATTGGCTTAATAAATTGTCATTAGCATCCACCTTAAACGGCAGGCGCATGGCTGATTTCTCTTTCTCGCCCAGCACCAAAACCACGTCAGTCGTGCCAGCATTCTCGCTGCAAACAGACTTCATTTTCACTAATCGCGAATGGTCATTCGGATCTTTAATATACACGAATAACTTTGAAGCGGGAATTTCTGGCGCAACATTAACAGGCGCCGAATGAGTTTTTGGTTGTGGTTTGGTGGCGTCATTCTTTACGACAGACTTCGGAGAAGCCCCATTTTTCTGATTACGATAAGCTTCGCGGCGCTCTTTTTTTACAGCAGAGCTAATTTTTGGCGCATCCATTTTACGGCCAGTCGACTCATAGCCATTGATATCGTTATCCGTAATCACAATAATGTCATCGGCAATTAGCTTACTTTCATTACCCAAATTTCCGTCACGATCTCGAGCTGAATTTTTACCAGAAACTCGAATCACTGCATCCTGAACCAGCTTAGCGCCAACTTTCTCATACAGATTTGGGAAAACAATTATCTCGCCCTCGCCGAACTTGTCCTCAATTCCCACAAACGCCATTTTTGAACCGCTTTTTGTGACTATTGTACGAACAGTACTAATAATTCCCCCGACCGTCATCATTCGACTGTCGTACTCAGGAACTAATTGCGTCAACGGCTGAGTTTGTTCGCTCAAATATGTTTCATACCTATCAAGCGGATGCGCCGAGATATACAGCCCCAATAATTCTCGCTCCCACATCAAGCGCTCTTTATCGTCGTGTTTCACAGGAGCCTTCTGGAGATGAAGAGTCGATTGGACACTCGCCACGTCATCGCCGCCCAACATTCCAAACAAATTGGTCTGCCCGCTGGCGGCTTCTTTTTGGAGCTTGGACGCAAATGACGTAATAGAATCCAGATTGAAAAGCAAGTCAGATCGATCGCCCATATCATCAAACGCACCAGATTTAATAAGCGATTCCCAAGCTTTTCTATTGAACTTACTGGTTGAAACGCGCCTAGCAAAATCCTCAACCGACGTAAACGGCCCGTCTTCGCGCGCTCGCAGAACTTCCTCGACCGCACCAACGCCAACTCCCTTCACTGCCGACATTCCGAAACGAATTTTATTCTCATTCGGCACCACCGCAAACTCAACGAACGACTCGTTTACATCAGGACTCAGCACACTAATCCCCATATGCTTACATTCGGTGATTTCAATTGCCAGACGATCAGTGTCATCATGGTCGCTAGTCATAAGCGCCGCCATAAACGCGTCCGGATAATGCGCCTTCAAATAAGCCGTCCAATAGGCAATCAAACCATAACAAGCGGCGTGCGACTTATTGAAACAATAGTTGGCGAATTCTTCCAGCTGAGTCCAGAAAGTTTCCGCAATTTCCTTAGTTGCGCCACCAACTTTAACCGCGCCCTCGACGAATTCAGGCTTGACCTTTTTCATCAAGTCAATTTTCTTCTTACCGACAGCCTTACGCAATGTGTCGGCCTGACCGCCAGTAAATCCACACCATTCCTTAGAAATCTGCATAAACTGTTCCTGATAGACCAAAATTCCGTAAGTATTTTTCAGCGAGTTTTTCATTCCGGAATGCAAATAAGTTATCTCTTCCTCACCGTGTTTACGCCTAATAAAACTGTCAATAAACTGCATCGGACCCGGACGATAAAGAGCCACCATAGCAATAATGTCTTCAAACGTAGTAGGCTTCAGCCCGCGCAAATATCGCTTCATTCCCGCCGATTCCAACTGGAACACGCCAGTCGTGTCGCCGCGCTGAAACAGCTCGTAGGTCTTTTTATCATCAAGCGGCAGCTCCGAAAGATTAATTTCTTTCTTGTAAGCTTTTCGGATAATCCTCATGGCGTTATTAATAATCGTAAGGTTCGAAAGCCCCAAAAAGTCCATCTTCAATAGACCCAACTCTTCAACCTCGCCCATCGGGAACTGAGTTGCCACCACACCCTTTTGCGCCATTTCAAGCGGAATATAATTGACCAACGTATCTGGCGCGATCACCACGCCACAAGCATGAACGCCGTGGCTACGAATCGTCCCTTCCAGCTGAATTGCATAATCCAGAACTTCCTTTGCAGTCGGATTATTTTCATACTCATTTCGAAGGTCCGCATCCTCTTTAATACTCACAGACAACGGAATGTGACGCCCCTGGTTTGGCGGCGGAACTAACTTCGCCAAGCGGTCGCTCTCAGCGTACGGAACTTCCAAAACCCTAGCAACATCACGCACTGCCATACGACCAAACATCTTGCCAAACGTTGCGATATTACTGACGTGATCTTCGCCGTATTTTTTCGCACAATATTCAATCACTTCGTCGCGACGCGTATCTTGAATATCGACGTCAATATCGGGCATAGAAATACGATCAGGATTAAGAAATCGCTCAAACAGTAGTCCATATTTCAGCGGATCAAGATCTGTAATGTTCAATGCATACGCAACAATCGAGCCAGCCGCGCTACCACGCCCTGGACCAAAAACAATTCCTTGAGATTTTCCCCAGTTGATAAAATCCTGGACAATCAAGAAATAACCTTCATAGCCCATATTTCCCATCACACCAAGCTCCATCTTAGCGCGCTCACGAACCTCATCAGACAACTTCGGGATAATTTCGTCAGGGTCTAATTTTTCAGCCTCCTCCTTCGAAGCTCCATTGTAACGTTGCAACAAACCTTGATATGTCAATCTAAGCAGATACGAATGTTCATTCTCACCGTCTGGCAATGGATATTTTGGGATAAGAATTCGCCCAAGCTCAATCTCAACGTCACAGCGATCAGCTATTTTTTTCGTGTTGCGAATAACTTCAGGAAATTCCTCACCCCAGTGATCAATAATATCGCGCGGATCCGTCAAATGAAGCTCAAAATCCTTCAAGCTCATTCGCTTTTCATCACTAAGATACGAACCCGTCCCAACACAAAGCAAAATCTCGTGCGCGTCTTGATATTCGTGCGTCAAATAGTGACCATCACAAGTCACCACCATTTCAATATCAAGCTCTTTTGAAAGCTTAATCAAGCCCTCGTTGATCTTCGCCTGCACATCCCAGTGTGTATTCGACTTCGGATGCCCATGGTCCTGCAGCTCCAAATAATAACGATCCCCCAAAATCGACTTATACCATTTGGCAATATCACGAGCGCGATCATAATCATCTTCTTTCAGCGCCACGCCAATTTCACCACTCGCACAACCGCTCAGGACAATCAATCCCTCATTCAATTCCTCCAGTAAATCATGGTCAATTCGCGGCTTATAATACATTCCCTCCAGATTGGCACGCGTCGACAGCTTCATCAAGTTGTGAAAACCCGTGTTGTTCATCGCCAGCACGGTCAAGTGAAAACGCTGCTTATCTTTACCTGGATCGCGATCAAATCGAGAACGAGTCGCCACGTAAGTTTCAATTCCGATAATCGGCTTAATTCCCGCTTTTTTGGCAGTCTTGTAATAGTCCAAAATACCACTCATCGTGCCATGATCAGTTACGGCGGCAGCCTCCATCCCGAGCTCCTTAACCTTATCAACCAAGTCATGAATCTTAGTCAATCCGTCCAGCACCGAATGAAAAGTGTGATTATGAAGATGCACGAAATCCGACGGCTTCAAAGCCGCCGACGATGATTGTTCGCTTGTCCCCTCAGTCATTAATAACAATTATAGCACGCTATTGACGACGTTGCATTGTCTCAATTAAGTGATTGATAAAATCAGCCAACGGCGGGAAAATATCGGCAAATTGCCCCAAAATCCAAATCAATATCGCAATCAATAATGTCGCACCCAAAGCACTTCCAAGACCAAAGAAAATTCCGCGAATAAAATTCACCCAGTAAACCTGGTGGCGAGATTTATGAAAATCAAAGAACAAATCCTCCAAAATCGCCCGACGAGCATCATTTTCGTTATCACGAACAACTTTTTTTGCTAGCTTATTTGACTGTTCTTTGACTGACTTTTTCACTCTTTTTTACCCTCTTCTTTGAGAAAAATTTTGAGAAAAATCCACTCTTTGAAGCGAAACCTTTAACCAATTCCACGCCAATTGAAACCGTACTTACAACTCCATTCAGACTAGCAATTCTCTGGCTTATAGCCTCCACGTTTTGCTGAGTTTGGCGAATTTGACGCGTTAATTTAATGATAGAAATTGTCATAGCAATCATCATAATGATAAAAATCACCATTAAAATTACTAATATAATAAGCAATCCATTCATGTTATTTATTATACATTATTTTAGACGATCCGTCAGATGAGCGCGCAATTTATCACCGAAGTTAGGATCACGCAGCCCAAAGTCGATTACCGTTTTTAGATATTCCAATTTGTCGCCAGTGTCATAATAAGTGCCGTTCGTAATCTCCACGCCGTAAAAATCAAATCCGTCGTCAATCATTTGTTGCATAATTGGCTGAATTGTAAACTCGCCGTTGCCGTCAAATTCTTTCCTGGCTTTATCTAAATAGCCAAAAATCTCGCCTGGAAGCAAATAGCTACTAACGCTTGCCAAATCAGAAGGCGCGTTCTCCTTGCCCGGCTTTTCAATGATATTCGTCATTTTTATAACACCGTCTTTCACTCCTTGACCATTGATGACTCCATAACGATCAAATTCCGCATCATCGGTGATTTTCTTACACGATAGAACCGCTCCATCTAAGCTTTCTGATGCCTCAATCATCTGCTTGAAACGACTTGGACTAGCCGCAATAAAGTCATCCGCAAACGTGTAAATCACAGGCTCGTCATGATGAATCAAATGCGAGGCACAAGCCAAAGGCGTTGCGTTGCCGTACGGACCTTTCTGGCGAATATAAATAAAGTTTGCCATCTCAGCTAAATTCTGCACCGTGTCAATGAACGGTTGTTTTTTAGGACCACCAGCGCGCAAATTAGCCAAAAGTTCCTCATTCGGCTCATCAAAATGGTCCTCGATTGCTCGCTTATTCGCACTACCAATAATAATGATATCTTTAATACCAGCCTCAACCAATTCCTCGACGACGTATTGAATAATCGGCTTATCAATCAGTGGCAACATCTCCTTTGGCATCGCTTTGGTTTGCGGCAAAAATCGCGTACCAAAACCGGCAGCGGCGATGATGGCTTTAGTTGGTCTTTTCATATCTCAACTCCTATTCCCTATTATTTCAGCAATTCTAAAGTTTTTCGCGAATCAATTTTTGCGCAAGGCTTGGGTTGGCTTGACCTTTAGATTTCTTCATAACTTGACCAACCAAATAACCAATAGCCTTATCTTTTCCGGCCTTGATGTCGGCAATCGAAGCTGCCGAAGCTGGATCGCTCAAAACCTCGTCAACAATTGCAGCAATCGCCGATTCGTCAGAAACCTGTAATAAATTCTTCTCCTCAGCAAGCTTACGCGGATTTTTCGCACCAGCCAGAAGCTCATTGAATAGCTCCTTCGCATTCGTGCTGGAAACTTCAGACTTCTCTGTCATTTCAGCCAATTCTATTAAATCATCAACTGCCACGCGTATAGATTCATTGTCTGTTTGCGCGTCACTTTCGTCAGAAGCCGTCAATGCGCTCGCAAACCAATGCGCGACTCGCTTAGCGGAAGCCTCGCCAGACTTTTCCTGAACTTCCAATGTAATCTGGGCGTAATCCTGATTAGACAAAAGCGAATTGATAACAGATTTGTCCAAGTTCAGCGCGCTCCATTTTTCCCTATATTCACCTGGGAGCATCGGCACCTTGGACTGAATTTCAGCAATCACCTCGTCAGTCAACACAACTGGCGGAATATCTGGATCTGGCATATAGCGATAATCCTGCGCGTCTTCCTTTGACCTCTGAGAAATAGTTATTTGCTTGTCATCATTCCAACCTCTGGTTTCCTGAACAACTTCTTCGCCACGTTCCAAAATATCGACTTGACGCTTGAACTCATACTCAGCAGCCCTTTCAACGCTGCGGAAGGAATTGAGATTCTTAATTTCTGCGCGCTTTCCAAGCTCTGTCGCACCCTTCTTTGCCACAGAAATATTAACATCAAATCTCATATTTCCGTGGTACAAATTGCCGTAAGTCACGCCCGCGTAAACCATCAATTTATGAAGTTCCGAAACGTAAGCTTTGGCCTCCTCAGCCGAATGCATATCTGGCTCAGAAACAATCTCAATCAGCGGCGTGCCAGCGCGGTTAAGATCAACCAACGAATAGCCGTCATGATGTGTCAATTTACCAGCATCTTCCTCCATGTGAGCATGATCAATTCGCACACGCTTCAAAGATCCATCTTCCAATGGCGCGTCGACATATCCAGCCAAAATAATCGGATTATACATCTGTGAAGTCTGATAGCCCTTTGGTAAATCTGGATAAAAATAATGCTTTCGATCAAATCGGCTAACGTGCGCAATCGGCGAATTCAAGGCTTTTCCAGCACGAACCGCCAGCTCAACGGCGTGCTTGTTCAAAACTGGCAACATCCCCGGCAAACCAAAGTCAATCTGATGCGTCTTAGTATTCGGCTCAGCGTCACGAGCATCATTGTCGGCCGGGCTAAATAGCTTGGTTTTCGTCGCCAGCTGAACGTGACATTCGATACCAATTGTCATTTCATAATCGTCATATACACTCATTATAATGCTCCCAAATCTTTTAATGCCTGTTCAAAACTCGCCATAGCTCGACGAAAACTCTGCGCCGTTACCGTTACGTTGGTCTCGTGGGCAATTTGATTACGCAATTTATGCGCCGCCCAAAGCCCATTTTCATCGCTCCAATATCCCTTGCGAGATTTCATACGCTCGCCCATCGTTTCGCCAGCCACGCCGCAGTCGCGCATAGCTTTGTCCAGCAACTTATCCGCCTTCATTATCGCCATCTGCATACTTTCCGATTTTCTGGTTTCGACATTGCGCAAAATTTGCCGCCAAACCCTCTGGTACATTTCTTTGTCAATTTGACCGCGACCACGAGAAGTTAATTGAATGAAAATCATCAACAAGGCGCCGATAATCAACGCCGCAACAACTATCGCGACTATCAATCCGTCCATCAAATCTTCTCCACTTCCGAAACCAGCTTCAGCAAGTTCTTGTCCGACTTATAATCGCCGATAAGCTGCACGCCAATTGGCAATCCTTCATCGCTATTTCCAGCTGGCGCGGCAACCGCAGGAAGTCCAGCCAAACTTGCTGGCACAGTCATAATGTCCGCCAAATACATTTTTATCGGGTCGCTAGCATTCTCCCCAATCTTAAACGCAGGAGTCGGCGCAACCGGCATCAATAGCGCATCATATTCGGTAAATAACTTCTTAAATTCGTCAATCAACAGTGTCCTGGCTTTTTGAGCCTGCATATAATAAGCATCGAAAAATCCGCTTGACAATACAAAACTTCCTATCATAATTCGTCGCTTATTCTCGGTCATGAAGCCTTCATTTCGACTGCGACCGTAAAGTTCCGCCAAAGTTTTTACTTCCGTCGCTCGATGACCATATCGCACGCCGTCATATCGCGCCAAATTCGAGGACAATTCCGCCGGCACAATTATGTAATACATCGCCAGAGAATGTTGCATCATACTCAAATCCACTTCTTCGATTTCGTAGCCAAGCTGCTTCAATTCCTCTGCATAATCAAGCGTTTTTTGGCGAACTTCCGTGTCCACGTCATCGGTCATACACTGCTTGACCAGACCTATTTTTTTCTTTGCAAATTCTGGCTGATTATTCCAAAAATCAGGCAAAGTCGTCATATCTTTATCATCGCGACCAGCCATAATTTCCATCACCAAATCAGTGTCTTCTGCGTTCGTAGCAAAACAACCAATTGTGTCCGTACTTGACGCCATTGCTACTACGCCATAACGACTAACCGCTCCGTAAGTCGGCTTAATTCCAACCACTCCGTTAAAGCTGGCTGGCTGACGAATCGAACCACCGGTATCCGTACCAAGCGCAAACGGAACCACGTCAAGCGCCGTAACTACTGCCGATCCACCAGACGATCCACCAGCAACTCGCGTTTCATCTGCAGCGTTCTTAGTTGGACCGAATGCCGAGTTTTCCGTCGAACCACCGTGCGCAAAAGCATCCAAGTTCGCTTTGCCAATACAAATCGCACCTTCCGCTTCCAATTTCTCAACAGCCGTCGCCTGTAGTGGCGCATTAAAGTTTTCTAGCATTTTTGAAGCGGCAGTTGTTGGCGCACCAAACGCCAAAAAATTGTCCTTCACAACAAATGGCACGCCCGCCAATCGTCCAGAAATCTCGCCAGCATCAACTTTTTCTGCTCGCTCCAGCGCACGCTCTTCTGTCAAGCTAAGCAGCGCATTGTATTCCTCAATTTCACGCGCTCGTCGCAATGCTTCTTTTACGTTCTCGACCGCGCTCTTGCCAATAAAATCACTAATCTTACTCATTACAATACCTGCGGAACTTTCACTTGATTATTCTGTTTTTCTGGCGCCAAATCAAGCAATTTCTCAACAGGAATCCCCGCCTGAACTTCATCTTCGCGCCAAACATTGCTCAGTCCCGTAACTTGATAAGTCGGCTCAACACCCGACACGTCAAGCTCGCCCAACTGCTCAATATAGCCAATTATATTTTCCAAATCTTGGCGCAGTCCATCGGTTTCGTCATCAGTCAATGCTAGACTACTCAAACTCGCCAAGTGCTGAATATCGCTGGTAGAAATAGTTATCATACCAATATTATACCACTAAAAAAAGCCGCCCATCAAAGTGAGCGACTTTATTTTTCCAAGTTTTATTACATTGAGTAATCTTGGTAGTTCTTGTAGCGACTGTAATCTGACGGAATAGTCTTTGCTGAGCTGCCCGTGTCGTGTGCTTTAACAGCGATTGTGATAGCGCCAGTCAATAGTACGACAGAAGAAGCCACAATCAACATCAAAGACAAAGCCTTTGACATGTTGCGACCTTTGACAATTTGGCAAATGAAGTAAGCGCTAGTAGCAACAATTGCAAGAGCTAATGCGTATGGCAAGAATTCACCCAAGTACAAGCTCTTATAGAATTCGCCGCCGTCACCAACGCCGATAAATAGCAATGAGTTGATCAAAATGCTTACTAATCGAGCAACCAAGTCGACAGCTGGAATAATCAAAACCGCCAAACCGCCGTAAGTTACCAATTTGTAAGCTGTTCGCTTTGTGTAGCCTTCACGCTCCGGAACAGCTTTTGATACGCGAGAGAATAGAACTAGTGACAATACAGCCAAAAGCACAGCAAATACTGACGCTGCAACAATTCCCGTTCCCTGAGTTACCATCGATGGCGCGAAAAATCCGCCGACACTTCTTAATAACATTGATGTTGAGTTCGTCCACAAACCAAACACCTTAGTTATGATGTCAATCAGCAACATGATTGAAACAATTGCCGAACCCATTGCTAAAGCGTATTCCAAAGTTAGCATCTTTGCTTTGCCCTTATTTGGGTCTTCATATGCGTATTGTGGATATGCTTGGTAAGCATTTGGTTGCATCGGCATTTCTGGTTGCGCGACGTTTGTTGGCTGTGGTTGTTCTTTTGTTGCCATAATCCCTCCTAATCTAATAATATTTTTATTCTACATCGTATGACGAATTTCTGCAATTAAATCACGCAGTTCTGCCGCTTTTTCAAACTCCAAATTAGCGCTATGCAATTCCATCTGCGCCGTCAGATCTTTAATCAAAGCCGGATATTCGTCTTTTGGAATTTTCTTCAGGTTAAGCTTTGGCTTTTTATCAGATTCTTTTTGCGGAATAATCGAGCGTAAACCATCGTCAATTTTCTTCTGAATAGTTTGTGGCGTAATATTATGCTCTTCGTTATATTTCTGCTGGATCGCCCGACGCCGATTCGTTTCGTCAATTGCTCGACGCATACTATCCGTAACATTGTCGCCATACATAATAACCCGCCCATCAACGTGCCGCGCCGCCCGTCCAATCGTCTGAATTAGCGCCTGCTCACTACGCAAGAAACCTTCCTTGTCGGCGTCCATAATTGCCACCAAACTGACCTCCGGAAGGTCCAGACCTTCACGCAATAGATTAATTCCAACCAGCACATCATACGTTCCAAGCCGCAAATCTTTCAGAATATCGCCACGCTCCAGTGTATCAATTTCGCTATGCAAATACGCCGTCTTCACGCCGTTTTCCGTCAAATAAGAGCTCAAGTCTTCCGCCATTCGCTTGGTTAACGTCGTCACCAACACGCGATGACCTTTTGCAATCGTCTGGCGAATTTCCTCCATCAAATCATCGACTTGCCCATCGGTTGGTCGAACTTCAATCGGCGGATCAAGCAATCCAGTCGGCCGAATAAGTTGCTCAGCTGGCTTTGGCGAATGAGAAAGTTCATAATCTCCCGGCGTGGCGGAAACATAAATTGCCTGATGAATATGCTGATTGAACTCGTCAAATCGAAGTGGGCGATTGTCCAATGCGCTTGGAAGGCGAAAACCATGCTCAACCAAAACTTCCTTACGAGCGCGATCGCCGTTGTACATTCCCCGAACTTGCGGCAATGTCATGTGCGATTCGTCAACCAAAAGCAACCAATCGTCCGGAAAATAATCAATCAAAGTCGCAGGCTGCTCGCCAGGTTCTCGGTCGGTCAAATAGCGCGAATAGTTCTCAATTCCCTTCACAAAACCAGTTTCCTTCAACATCTCCAAATCATATTTGGTGCGCTGACTCAGCCTTTGCGCCTCTAAAAACTTGCCGTTATCCTCAAACCATTTCAGCCGTTGATTAAACTCATTTTCAATTCCAACAATCGCTTTTTCAATTCGTTCACGTGGCGTCGAATAGTGGCTGGACGGGAAAATTGTCAATTGGTCTGGCCGATCCAAAATCTCGCCGGTCAAAGGGTCGATCTTCGTTAGTCGCTCAATTTCATCGCCAAAGAATTCCATACGTATTGGATCATCACTATTCACAGGGAAGATATCAAAAATATCTCCGCGCACAGAAAAAT
>ENA-OWLR01000030-OWLR01000030.1-metagenome-genome-assembly--contig:-NODE-30-length-37295-cov-7.135311_pt1 | contig 37295 bp, 60 predicted proteins | sample MGYA00245352_ERZ651110 | MGnify/ENA primary metagenome ERZ651110 (study PRJEB26857, sample SAMEA4031765) | metagenome | biome: human; feature: oral; material: saliva | place: Philippines | collected 2014 | study... | reverse complement strand
GGTTGTTAGTGTGATTGTAAATATAATCGAATGTGATATTCCTAATGTGAAAGCTATTTCATCTACTGGGGAAGATGAAGGTGTTCACAATATTTATATCCGTAAAAATATGTCTATTGAAGATATGCGCAACGAAATTAGACATGAGTTGCTGCATATCATTAATGATGATTTTCATATAGATCAACACGTTAATCTTATTGAACATATGGTAAGGAGAAAAGAACTCACGGATGAAATGCTAGAAACTATAGATTTCTATCATCATGTTTTGTAATAACTACTAAATTGTCACTTATTTGTCCTTGACAAAATACCAATTATGCATTTTTGCTATACATTCATATATTGTATTATTTGTCAAATCTGATATACTATAGATAGTGAATTGACTTCAACGCTGCGGGCGTTGGTCACTAAGGCGCTATCTTCGGATAGTGCCTTTTTTATATATCGGAGGTTTTATTATGGCATACGATAAGCCATTTTTAGATTTGGATAAACAAATAGATTTATTAATCTCACGGAATCTAATTATCTCAGACCGTGAACATGCCAAACAAATTATAATGACCGCATCTTACTACGATTTATTCAATGGATATAAATCTGTTTTTATGAATTCAGATGATACTTTTAAACCAGATACGACTATTGAGAGTATATATATTTTTTCTTTTATAGATAAAGGTCTACAGTCCGTCACAATGAAATATAGTTTAATGGTCGAAACTTTATTTAAGACTAGATTAGCACATGTTATTTCTGAACATTTAGGAGTGCATCAAGATGATTACTTGCACGCACATCATTATAAACAAAAAATTCATGGATTGACCTTTCAAAACGTAAAACAAGAAATACAGCAGCAGCTTAACTTGAAATATGCAAAACAACCAACTAAATATTATTTGAAGCATCATAATCATGTGCCAGCATGGATATTATTTAAAAATATCTCTTTTGGTAGCGCTATTAATTTATTTAAATTTCTAAATACGAAACATAAAATAGCTGTCGCTAATACATTACTACCTACCAATGCCATTTCTGTTAAAGATAAAATAGAGCTTCTTGTAAATACATTAGAAGCAATAAGGCGATTCCGAAATTGTGCAGCACATAGCTTAAACTTTTTTGGCTGTAGATCTATTTACAATATTCCTGGTAATGTTTTATATAATCTTTTACCTAAAGGAGTTTTAAAAAGAGAAAAAGGTGAAATAACAAAAACTGATAAGAAGGCGCTAAGAGGTTTATATGGTGTGCTTATTATGATGGTTTTATTATTAAACGATACACTTCTAATTACATCTTTAATTTACGACTGTAGAAATGTTTTTAGATCTGCAAAAAGCAGTGATATAGCAACACAAGCAATTATTGATTTCCTAAACGAATTAAACAACAAATACAAACAAGCAACAGACCTTCCTATAGACTTTGAAGATAAGTTAGAGCTCATTAATCAATCTATTACTAAATAAAAAATGCCCCCTATTCTGCGCCAACAGAATAAGGGGCCATGATACACCTAAGAGGTATACCACATCAACTTACTATATTATACCATACCTCTTAGGCTTATTTACTATACCATTTTTTAGCCTAGGAGGTATTTTTCATGTGGTGTGAAACCGTAACTACCAAAGCTGGTATTACTAAGTATAAATTTCAAGAACGTTATATAGATCCATATAGCGGTAAAACAAAAAGAATATCTGTTACATTAAATAGTAATAGTAGGCAAGCCTACAAAATCGCACAAGCTGAATTGCAAAATAAAATTGACTTGGCCACTAATACAGATATTGCCAAAGATATGACATTGAATGATGTAGTATCTGAATATTTAGACTCCAAGCGTGCCTTTAGAAAATCATCTACACAATATAGTATGGATAATTTACATAAGCAAGTTATTAAATGGTTTCCTGCTGATATATTATTATCTAAGTTATCCCCTTATATTATCCAAAGTACCTTTGATAAATTTGCTTGCCAGTATTCCTACAATTACACTAAGCTTGCCCTTAGCCTAATTAGACAATCATTGAAGTATGCACGGCGCATGGAATATATCCGTGACATTTCATTCTTAGATAATATAGAACTTCAAAAGCCTGTAGCAGATGTTGACCGCATCAAGAAACAGCGTTCTAAATTTCTAACTAAAGACGAACTCAAAGATTTGCTATCGCAATTAGATACTATTAATCACCATGTATCCCTTTTATGTGAATTTCAATCTTTAACTGGTCTTAGATTTGGTGAAATGGTAGCCTTACGCACTCAAGACTATGATGTTGAAAATGCAGAGATTGATATAAATGCTACTTTGTCTACTCGTGGTAGTTTTTCAGACCCTGCTATGCGCCTTCCCCCAAAGAATGTTCATTCTATCCGTAAGGTTAAATTGGATGCTAGGGCAGTACAAATCATTAATCATTTTATTACTGCTAATCAAGCAAGACGATTATGGAAATCTAAGTTTGCTGATTTAGGATATATCTTTGTTACTGATGGTGGCTTGCCATATGATCTACACTATGTAAACCGAATTATAAAAAAACTTAACTTTCACAAACCAGTAAGTACACATACATTTAGACATACTCATATATCTATTCTTGCAGAGTCCAATGTGCCTTTAAAAGCAATTATGGAACGTGTTGGCCACAATGAGCCACGTACTACACTTGCTATTTACACTCATGTAACTGATGAAATGAAACAGGAAGTTAATGCAGCTATTACCAATATGGGTAAGGTACTTGCAAATAAATAAAAAATGAGCCACCGCATCATGTGCAGTGGCTTTTTTCAACCCTCATATAAAAGGGGCAAATATTTGTTTTTAAAGGGGGCAATAAAGGGGCAAATTGTTGTTACAATGCGTTACAATTTGTTACTCTTTATCTTTCAAATATCCTTGTAAATGCTTTATCTGTTACAGTTTGTTACAATTCGTTACAATCTGTTAAATAGTCAATAAGAATGGTGCGGATTGAGGGTTTATACTCAATAATCCGCACCATTACTACATTATCTAAAGCCTACATTTCAAAAAGGGGCAAATAAGGGGCAAGCGTTATTTCTCTTTTCCGTATAGCCGTTCCATGCCTTGACGTGTTACAAGCCAATTCTTACCAGATTTTCTAGCTTCATCATCGGTAAATTGTTTATTTGCATACCTCTTTAAGCAGCATTGCTTGATAGAATCAGCTGGTACATTCCATCTTTCACCAGCCTCTTGTGTAGTCATTACATCAGCTAATTTCATTATAATACTCCCAATATAACTAATAGATTGTAAACGGATAATATAAGAGCAATAATACTAATTATTAAAGTTAATCTTGAAATCATATATTTCCCATTGATATAATGGTGAGGAAGAGTGGGGCTCTTTCGAGCCCCTGTGGTTACTCCTTATTAATCGCCGTTATCACCGCAGTTGCTAGTTGGATGATAGCTATTACTAAGGGTAGCCACTTTTTTATTTTCTTCCTTTTCAATGGTTTCACCTCCTTCCCTATGTCTACATTATAACACGTTTTCGTGTTATATGCAATAGTTTTTTTATTATTTTTACAAACAAAAATAGAGCCTACCAACATAGATTTAATCTAGGTTAGTAGGCTCTTTTATTTATAGTTGCGTGTATCCACCATTACACGCTATGGAGATGTATGGATCACTTCCTTAATGTTTGAACGCTACCCCTATAATTGCGCCACCACTTAACACTTGTGATATATTTCGTTGCATCCGCAAGCGTTTAATAGTTTTCTTGTCGTTCTCTATTTGCCCTTTCAATTCGGTCAAAGAGTCCTGCATTTCGTTTAAGGTAATTTCTTGCTTCATTGATTGAAGCTTGGCTTGCATCAATTCGTTCTCCAATTTGTTGATTGTATTGTGTGCTTCGTTCAACTCGTTCTTTTGCTTCATGACTAAGCTCTGAGCTTCGGTCAATGGAAGACTGGATGCTTCGATTGAGTTCAAGGCTTTCTCGTTGTTGCTTTTCAATTCGTTCCACTGTGTTAAGGGTATTGTTATCATTGGTTCTGCTTGGTTGGATGAAGATATATCCGATGCAAGCGAGGATGATGACCCCAATACCACCGATAATAAAATAGCGGTAAGTAGGGTTAGCAAATAAAACTTTGATTTTGTCATACATTATATCCCTCCTGCGTAGTCAGTAATCCCCCTAGCAATAGCGCGGACAATAGTATCTAAATCATTAGTCAGCATAGCGTGGTCTTCTTCGTTATCAATGAACGCCATTTCAACTAATACTGCCGTTGCGTCCGTACCATTAAGCACCCAAAGGTCATCACGTTTCTTAACTCCACGGTCTACAGTATTAATGCTGCTAATGATTTGGCTTTGAATATCATTGGCCAATTGTTGACCATTAAAGGACTTATACAGTGTTTCAGTTCCTCGAGCTTCCGTGTTAAATGCATTACAATGAAGCGATACGAAAATATCTGCTCCCCAAGAATCAGATTCATAACAAACTAGACCTAAATCATCATCTTGAAGAGTACGAACTTCACAACCTGCGGTTTCAAGATAGCGTGCTAACATCTTGCCTGCATCACGTGCTACATCACATTCACGAGTACCATACACAGGATTGACTGCACCACTGTCTAAGTTAATATCATGTCCTGGATTAATAAATACTTTCATCGTTTATCCTCCTCTTCTAATTTATCAGGAATACCATTGTTATTTCGGTCTAACCAAAGACCCAAGAACCCTACAACAGCCATTAAGACACTAGGTATGAATATGTGGTCAATAATATTGATGCCTACATTAATCAACTTATTAGCTTCGTCTGATACATAACCACTAATAAAAGCCATGATATATTGAGTAATCACCAATAAAATAGGTACTAGCATAACTAATACTAGTACCCTCGTCGCTAATACACCTGTAGGGTGGATATTAGCCACCCTTACAGATTGATATGATCTTTTAACTGTATTGATGAGATTTGGCGGTATGTTCATGTAGCTCCTCCTTAATATCATCAACACGTACTTCTAAGGCTTCAACTTTTGCTGACAACAACACTTGCTTGCTTTCAGCTTTAATTCGTTCTGCACGTGATAATTTAATTTCATCTTTCAAGTCTTTTAGCGTATCAGTTAGCACTCCCCATTTCTCTTGGAAAATAAGATTATCTTGCATACGTTGTGAGTCCAACTGTTGTAGCAACGGAATAATCAACAATCTATATCCTGCACCTGCAACAACACCCACTATTGTGAGTGTTGTTAAGATGTCATTCAGCTCAAATTGCCAAGTCCACATCTGTTACCCCTTTCTCCAGTACCCTATAATATCAATAATATAACGTGTGTTCGCTGGTACACCCCAGCCCTTAATTATTCTGCTGTTTCGTTCAACATAAATACTATTGTTATTTACATCAACGCTTCTTTCAATTAGCCTTACTGCGACTGGTGCATTCGGTGGAAGTGATGCGACCATATTGCCATTACCAGAAGGGGTTTTCAATTTAAAATCAAAATGCAAGTATCCCCAGCCTGTTAATGGGTCAAATGCTAAATATCCTCTATCAGCGCCAGGATTACTAGCTATAGCGTTTCCCCAAACAACCTCATATATTTCAATAGGTTGTGAAGTTACTTGTCCGCCACCGCTTCCAGGGTCGCCTTTAGGTCCTCTTAAAGCTAGTAATTGTTCCGCCGTAAAATCAGAATATTTGAATGGTTCGCCTTTATCACCCTTTGGCCCTTTAAGTGCATTAAGTTGTTCCTGTGTAAAGTCGCTATATCTAAACGGCTCGCCTTTAGGTCCTGGCAAGCCTTGTTCACCTTTAGGCCCTTTTAGCTTCTCAATCTGTTCTGGTGTAAGTTGTACATTTGATGTATACTGACTTATTTCCGTTTTCTTAACATAGTCATTTAATTCGCTTTTATTAGCAAAGGCTTGTCCTTCTATTTTGTTAATATAACGATTAGAAGCATCCCCAGGAGTTAATGCATATTGAGAAATCTCATTCTTCTTAATAAAAGTATCTAAATCATTTTTATAGGCGAATGTTTGAGTAGCCCAACCCTTTTGAGCGTAATTATTTGTCGCATCTGTGTTAGACAAATAATTATTTAACTCTGTTTTTAATGCGTATTTAACGTCGCCTAGCATAGTAAGGTAATTTCTTATATCTACTTTTTTTAGATATAGGTTATCGGCTTCTTGTTTAGTTGCATACGCTGATAAATCTACATTAGCACCAGTGCCAGTAGTACCTGGTGGTCCTGGGTCGCCCTTTGGTCCTTTTAAATTCTCTAATTGCTCTTGTGTGAACATATCATAAGTAAAAGGCTTTCCGTCTTTACCAGGAGGTCCTTGAATACCCTGTATCCCTTGTTCGCCGTTTAGTCCGTCAATGCCATTCTTACCAGGTTCGCCCTTTGGCCCTGGGGGGCCAGGAGGCCCTTGCTCTCCTGGTTCACCCTTCGGCCCTTGCAATTTAATAATTTGGGTATTATCTTTGACAATGATTTTATCATCATCATTAGACTTTATATGAATATTTTCATCACTCATATTATTTCCCCCTATTGCTGATGCCTTCAGCTATTGTTATTTCACCTTTTATCAGACATTTAATAGGCTTTTCGCCACTCCACAGGAATAAATCCCAATAGTACTTGCCATAGTTCAATGTGTTGGTATCCAATGATAAGATGATTTTACTTAACTCATCACCTTCTAATCCATCTTGTGATACTGCCACATCAAACTTTGCCTTGTACTCATCATCCGTTGGATATTTTCTGACACATGCAAATAGGCTTTCACTATCTACTGCATTTGTATATCCCACATTTAGAGTGATTGTTTCTCCTTTAATGACATTAAAGTTGTGTTGGACTGGTAACATCCGCATCATCCTCTTCCAAATCCATTAGATCATTATGAATACAACCCTCTGTAGGGCAAGTGCCATTTTCATTTAAAGTGGCCCAACAATATTCACAAAAACGCATTACAGGTACATTGCTTTTAATCTCTTCCATTATTTCACCGCCTTAATTTTAGTAACCATTTCAGCTTGCAAGGTTTTATACTGCGTTTGTAAGTCCGCAATATCTGCATTAGCCAATCGTCTACGCAATACAGCTTTATCAAGTGCATCAAATCGTTTATCATAGTAATTTTTAATTTCTGCAATTTGTTCAGCCTTAGTTGGTTCTTTTTGTTGTGGTGTTACAAACTCACCATTTACATAAAACTTACCTTTCATAAATTCATCAAGCATAGCATCACCATCAGCAGCGTAAATATAATCCTCTGCATCTGGCCATTCTTTTTTAGCACGATCTAGTAATTCATCTTTGCTAACCATATTATCAATAAAGGAAGTAATGCGCTCCCCTTGTTCGTTTAAAATAAATACATATTGATTCATAGTAGTATCCTTTCGGAGGTGAAATTATGCGCCGTTACGCTATTATATTAAAACGTAAGCAACGCAATAACATTACATTAAGGCAACTATTTAACGAGTGGTTGCCTATTCACTCTAAGTCTATTTCTAATAATGCTGTTAAGTCTTATCATATTGCTTTTAAACACATATCCAACATAGCGGATATGCCTATCACGGATATTCATTTTCAGCACCTTCAACACGTGATTAATTCCATGCACATAAAAGGACTTTCCTACTCATCATGTAAGAAAGTCCGCACGTTGCTTAATCAATTATTTAATTACGCAATCATTAAGGATTACTCTATCACTAATTATGCCATATACTTAAACCTAGGGCCTAACATACCAACGATTAGGAGAAGAATATTCACTCGCCAACAAATCAATAAATTATGGATGATAGATACTCCTTATTCCCATATGATTTTAATACTGCTATACACCGGCCTTCGCATAGGCGAGCTTCTTAATTTGCGAAAACAAGACATCAATAAACGCTCGTCATTCCTTATCGTAAGACACGCAAAAACGAAAGCTGGTGAAGGTCGTATTATCCCCATACATCACCGCATCATGCCGTTAATTGAACAGTTATATATAGATACTGATGAGTATCTATTTACTATAAGTTACACAACATTCCGTAAGCATTTCCAAAATATTATGAAACAGTTAAATTGTAAGCATACTATTCACGATACCAGACACACATTCGCAAGTTTACTTGATTCGGTCGTACCGCCTAACGCTTTGCGCTCATTACTAGGCCACAAACAAGGCGATATTACCACTAGGGTATATACGCATAAAACTATTCGTGAACTGCGTAGAACAGTCGAATTATTAAAATAACTCCCCAGTGGGTATTGTTTAATGCTTATAATCAACCCAAGCCTTGGACTGTGCGCTATCCGATAGAATTTAACAATAAAACTATCGCTGTTTCTGCAACAAGATATAACGGAGAGTATTCATTTTCTGAAATCATTTTATCGACTTCTAGAAATCAGCTTACATACAAGGATAGCGATTATAGAGGGCAACAAGGTGTTGGTGATAATATTATGTTTATTATAATAGGTAATTAGATAATACCTAGTGCGAACCAGTAATATGATGCAGCATATCTATCACTTGCCACAAATACAGCTTTTGTATTGTTGCTTTCGCTTACAGAGTTTGCAAAATATCTTGGTGTATCTGACCCACTCCAATATGCATCAATTGCATTTGCCATGAATAGAGTCCGAAAACGAATAGGGAAAATTACTTCTGTCTTGGTTACATTATCTTGTCCGCCAATTCCCCACTGGATATTATCCCTTCCCTACGGCCATCCAAACGAAACTGCCTGTGTCCGCTCTGTTGGTTAAGAATCGGATGGTGTTTCTATTAGATTGAGAGAACCCACTGTTCCAAGTAATAAAGCATTGTGCACCAGAAGTTTCAACACTGACAGAGTCATCGGTAGCTAAGGCTATTAGTACGGTACTGCTAATCGGTAGAGAAATATCCTTATAGTACCTATTAGTATCAAACCAAGTTATTCCCCACTGGATAGTGAAACCGTTAGCAAACTTTACAAAACCATTGTTTGTATCAAGTTTAGATGCCACTATAGCACCTTGTCCTAATAGACTTTTAAGCGTTGCAAGGTTTAATACTTTATTTGTATCGCTATCATTGTAATTAGCTGTAATAAAATCAATAACCTTCGAAGTATTATCACCTTTGATTAGTGATAACCCTGTGTTATTTTTATTCGCATCTTTAACATAAGCACCAGAAGTAATAGCCACATATCGATCTAATTCACCTTTAGTAACAAATGTACTATCAGACATGTTGATAGTAATGTTTTTTGCATTACCGATTACAGTTCTAATCTTATATATTTCGCTATCAATTGGTGTTGTCTTGTCTGGTACATACCCTACATTGTTTCCCCCATTTGTATAGCTATATAACATTTCTGCTTTGCCATCTACTTTTGCGTATAGTCCAACTTCACGAGGGAAGAAGCCTACATTAAGCGTATTATTGGATAATGTTGCTATAATTAAATATTGGCCATTTCCTTCATTTACACCACTAGTTACTGGCAATTCCATTTTTGGTGAAATTACTGCAGTCATGTCATTAAAATTTCTACCTGTGACATCTCCATCGCCTACTACTACACGTGTAAAAATTAAATTCTTACGTGTGGCCACACTTTCGGCAATCATTGCCAATCCGTTTTTAGTTACCACATTCTGTGGATATTGACTAGGCATTATATACCCCCTTAACAATTAATATAATTAATTACATTAGCTTTAGTAATGTACACACCAGCCACTATAGATGCATCGTCTAATGCTGAATTAAAGCCTACCATCGGATTGATAGTAGTTGTTTCAAACGTAGTAACGATACTACCAGCATATAGTTCCGTATCAACAGTATGTACATCATTAATACTAAGTCCAATATGTGATGGCTTAACTACAGTTAGGTTCTTGCGTATTTGTGGGATAGCGTACACAAAACTAGAGTTGTTAAACTCTAACTTCAACACTCCATCTTCAAACAATACATCCACATCATCAAGAACGAATGTTTTGACAATAGCTTTAATTTTATCAAGTGTACATTTGCCGTTATTATTCCATAGCATTTGCACTATGGCTCTACGTTGTTCAACTGAACCCTCACCATTGATGCCTAAATCTTTTTCGTAAACCTTTAATCCACGTTCACCTACCGCATCAAAGAAGCCATTATCTAGTAACACATCTAGTAGTTCATCTATATCTTGCAGTTGTAATCCAGCTGCTTGATATAATTCTCTAACCCATGGATCATTACGATACATTTTATTAATGGCTTTTAGTGCATACTCTTTGAAGTCTGTATTAGTCATTTAAAGCCACGCTAACTGTACCCAATACGGCAACTTGTTCACTAGTTAGATTGATTTTGCTAGTGCTATTATTTACAGTAACGCTTTCATAATCAGTAACCCCAGCACTATCAATGATAATATTGCTTATTTGTGCTACTGATACATAGTCCTGTTTAAAAGCAATCCTCTTTAAATAGGCAGTAACCGCTTCTGTAATGTCAGATGTAATGCTTGATTTAGTTGTCGATGTGCTATGTTGTACACCTCTAACATCAATGTTGATAGGCACTTCTGTTGCACTAACTACAGTACAATGTGCCCCTATTGGTGCTTGCCCATCACCTATGCCTTTACTATCTGGGTCTATGTAATCTTGTACACGTTTCACTAAATCGGTACTCGCTGCCTTTCTATCGGAATTAATGATAACTACCTTAACAGTATTATTGCCATTCCATAGACCTATAACGTGGGCTTCACCAACACCCTCCACCTCTTTTGCCCATTGTTTATAGTGGTAATCGTTACCGCTTGTAGCTGGTTCTCTTAATTCCTCATAGTAGCGTTCACGTAAGTCATTGTCCTTTTCTTCATCTTCGCCACCTTTTGCAGCATCATCATTAATAACTGCGTTGATACCAGCAATAGTAATAGGCATTTGTGTTATTGTGCCTTTAGGAACATTACCAACTGCACCAGCTTTAGTACATCTGATTTTAATAATAGAGTTGTCCTCTACATCCTTATTTTCTAGCGACTCATATTGAATACCGCTTTCGCTTTCGAATAAATCGCCCTCATGGATAGTGCCATTACCATCAACAATACGCAAGTTACATATTGCTTTAGTGGATAGTTTTCGTTGTGTTCCTTTTCGTTGGAATACTACCCTTGTTAATTCATCCCCTGTTAAGTTATCCACGTTTTGTTTGCGTTCGATTTCTTCCGCCTTTTTCCACAGTTCAAGTAAAGCAAATGCTTCACCTCTTGTTATGTCATACGTAGGAAAGCCTTCTGTTTTCTGATACGCATCGTCAATGTTTTCAAGCATCGTATTATGGATGCTATCAACACTATAATTCGAATTCATGTTCTATCTTCACCTCTTCCCCTGTATTAGTAACTACTGTGAAATAAAAAATACCAGCATTGAATTGCCAATCTTTGACAACTACAACACATGGTACTTTATTCATGATACCTTCGGTTATTCTTCTTTTTATTTCAGATACTTTATATGCTCGTGGCAATCTGTACCCTAATAGCTTAGTTAGATCTAAACCAAAGCTATCACTATAGATTAAATATTTCTTCATTTCAGTACGAATAAATAACTCAATCCATTGTTTAATTGCTTCAATCTGTGTATCTTCTACGTTACGGCCATCTTCAAATACAAAACGATGTGTTTTATAGTCAAATTTAAATGACCGCCCCACTTTATGTTGTGCGTTTGTCGCAGTCTTTGTTGATTGAATGGAATTAGTGAAGTTGTAATCTGTAGGAAACATCATACCCCCTCTTTCACAATATCAACGATAAAGAAGTGTTGCTCGTTTTCATCTGGAATAACAAGTACTTTATCGCCAGCTTTCCATAATTCATTAAGCACTATCTTACCTTCACCCTGTGCATCGTAATCAGATTTAGGACCAGCTGGACACCCTTTGTGTGTCATTTTCCCACTATGTCGATAAGAGTATGTAGTGATATGGTGAATTAATTGAAAGCATACATATCCATTAGATGCATCTATCATAAACTTACCATCTCTAATAGCTACCTTCCATGGTGAAGTACTGATAACCTCACCCAAGCAAGCACCTATACGTATAGGGTTAGTACGTTCTTTAAACATAGATGCCATTTGGCTGTGCCATTCTTCCATATATACCCCCTTATGACATTCTAATTACTTTAGATGGTGCTTCGTTTGTGTGCCATGCGTTATTAGCATCAGAATAAAACTTAGCGTGTCCTTCGCTACTACTGTTACCAAAACCACCGCCAGCACCATCAGAGATAATAACGTGTTGGTTATTACCATACACCAAGATATCACCCTTTTTAGCATAGCCATCAAAGGCTTCCACCTTATACCCAGCACTTTGAGCATTATTAACTAATGTATCTACATTAGCCGTACCAATATCCGCCTGTTGCTTTAAGAATGGACTATAGTATGAGCCAGCTTTAACCGCCACATCTACGCATCCGTTATCACGATATACGCTTTCGTATCCGTTGAGTGCGTTCATACCAGCATCAACTTGCGTTGCATTAGCGGTACTATTCGTTGCATTTGGTGTAACAGTTGTAGTAGTACTTGTTGCATACTTGCTCGTATCAAGTCCTTTAGTTACACGCTTTAGATCTAATGTCATAGTATGATTAACTCCATAATTATGCTTGCAGTTTTCTACTATGAATTTATCGTGTATATCTACTGTGTAATCATCAATGATAATAATGCGACCACTCCTTACTGTATCATCACCTAATAATGTTAGGTTTAACTTTTCAGCTACCTTATTAGTATCTTGAATAGTCTTTTTAGCAATTTGAGCAGTCTGTGCTTGTTTCTTATCATCAACTTTAACAATCTTCTTAATTAAGCCGTATTTTTTGATGCTTTCATCATCTTGAATAGTTGACTTAACAGATGTACTCTTTTCCTTTTGAGATATGGCTACAATGCTATTACGCATATCTTCCATACTCAAATCTCTTGAGTAATTATTGATAGGTTGAGTAATAACCTTATCAAGCACTAAATCTTTGTAGTCCTCAACATGTATCTTGCCATCTCGGTATTCTAATCGGTATTTATAGCCAGTTTCTTCTGTGGCTTGCTTAATAATATCCTTGATAACATCAGATACTGTTTCACCTTGATATATCTTCTTGATACTAGTCTTAATATCGGCTACATTACCCAAAGGCACATTGTTTTCACTACATACCTTTTTGATAGCTTCAAGGCCACTAACACCATTGAATTGAATTTCTATCTCTGACTTATTGAGATAGAAGCAGTAGTCAAAGCAAGTATAACTATATTTGTTAGCACCGCTTTGTTTTTCTGCTACTATAATACCTTGAAATACTACTTGCTCCTGTTGTTGTTCGTTCAGTTGCGTTGTAGCACTCTTATTATTGTTGCTTAGTTGATTGCTAAATTCTACCTTACCGCCAATAGCAAGCCGTGTACCCATAAGGTTAAAATCAAATGGATTATCCACTAAGTCAAAGGTAAATTCTTGACCTAGTGTATCAATACCATCTGACCTTTGATAGTTATTTGTATAGGCGGTAATTTCACGTGTTTCAGTAACATCTTTACCATCTTTGCCTTTGGTTGTGTTCGTATACTGTAACTTCATTTCTTAACCGCCTTACTATCAGTACCTTTATTTTCGCCACCAGTCGAAGATTGGGCCGTAGTTGATGTATTAGTATATACATACTCTTCAATGCCTATTGTGGCTTTAATATCCCCAACTTTATCGTATGTGTATGATAGATCATTAATGACACATGGCATATTAAGGATTTCATTGCCGTCAGATTGAATAATACATATCCGCATCACGGCTTTCATTTGCCTTTGTGCTTGAAAGAATTGTAAACATTGCAAGCCGTCTGTACCATTACCACGAATAAAAGAGTAATCCTTACCAACTGGCAATAGGATATTGTCTAGGCTTAATGTTCTAAGTCCTAGCGGTCCTATTAGCTTAATATCACCACGCAACCCATTAAAGGTTTCGTTAGATTGTGGCTCATTAATCGTAGGTAAAGGGTTAGGAACTACAGGCAATGTAATGTATTCATCTGTCAATTCAGAGTGAAACACAATATCTGTAGTCGGTTTCTTATCTAAGTAATCTAAGACCTTACCAACTAATCCATGTGATAATTTGTCAGCATCCTGCGTGGCTCGTGTAACTGCTAATTTTTGCAATTCAGCTTGTTTAGATTGTATGCGTTGTTGCATTATCTTTTTTGCACCGTCTTGAAAATTCACATTACACCCCCTACATATTGCCCATAGCTAACATAACTTTATCAGTAACGTGTCTACCGCACGCATCCATAAAGTCTTCGTTACCTATTAGGTTGCCCTGTATTGTTACATTGACTGTTACATTACCACGGCTACTAGCTAATTGTTTCATACTTTCATCGTGTGGAATTACTTGTGATCCATTCGGTAGATTGATAATTTCGCCACGTTGATTTTCGTTGACATATGTCGTTCCACCTTTCCAGTACTCTGTACCAGTTGCATTATGTTCACCAGTTACACGGCCTATAGTATTGTTATATAGCCATGCTCCACCTTCTTTGATAGCATCGATTTTTTCGCCAGCCCATTGTAATTTATCTTGAACCCAGCCAAGCACATCCTGTGCAATAGATTTAATAATCCCAAAGTATCCATTAAAGATTTGGACTAATCCACTAAAGGCCATATCCCAGTTGCCTGTGAATACACCTATAATGAAATCAATAATACCATTGAAGATTTGCATAACACCATCAAGTATAGGGCTCATAATCTCCATAAATCGGTTATAGATAGGTGTAACCACCTCTATAACACCATTTACAAATTCCATGCATCCACTTACTAGGCTTGACCACAATTCGGAAGCATAGCTTGAAATTGCATCCCAAACACCTATTGCTACCTCTTTCACTGTATCCCAGTTATAAATTAATAACGCAATAGCCGCTATCACGGCATACAATGCAAACACCATAGGGTTAGCAATCATTAACATATTCAATACTCTTACAATTTTAACCACAGTCATAAAACCACTGAATATAGATAACAATATAGGTAAGATGCTAGATATTACATTAAAAGCAACAAACCCAGCTACAACTACTTTAAGAACAGGTACTAAGAACCCAAGATTATCAACACACCATTTAATAACACTACCTAAAGTGGCTAGAACGCTTTTAACTACGTTCATACCCTCTGTTAGATTTGTTTTGATGGTTTCCTTATTCTCTGTAATTACCTGTGCAATCCATGTAAAAGCACCACTAAATGTATTGAATATATCTTGAATGACTGGTGCAACTATAGGCATGATAGTACTTACCATATCAATAAAAGCCTTTTGCATAGGCAATAGACCTTTACCAATCGTAGCCATTAACGCTGCCTGTTGGTTCTTCATCCGTTTTAGTTGTCCATCTGGTGTATTAGCTAGTATTTCATTCTGTTTAGAGAATGTACCATTAACTATTTCATTAATAGTTGCCAAGCGTTCTGCTTCTGTACCATTTTTAATGATTAGCTTTTGTGCTTCCGTTAAAGGTATCTTCATCTTAGTCAAGCCAGCTACATCACCATTAAAGGCTCTACCTATTGCTTGTGATGCTAACTGTGCATCTTCTGCCGTAGCATTAATACCAAACTTACCAGCTACTAAATTTGTTAAGGCTTCTGATAAATCATTCACCTTATCAACAGGAACATTCCATTTATTTAACTCTTGATACCCAGCACGAATAGTGCCGGCGGAGATAACCCCTACTTGCCCCCATTTGGAAGCATATTCGTTTAACTGCTTTTGTGCAGCATCTAGCGACTCTGCGGATTTATTATACAAGGAATTGTTATTAGCCAAGCTATTACGCAATAATGTTTGAGATAATTCCGCACTCTTAGCTACATCAAGTGCCTTCTTGCCGTAGTCAACTATAGCACCAACACTAGCGAACGCTCCCAATCCTGACATAGCTAATCCAACTTTACCGATACTACCAGCAATACCTAAGAATTTGTTATTAAGTCCGTTACCGAAATTACTTAACTTATTCTTCATGGCTACCATTTTACGTTCTGTATCTTTGGCACTATCCCCAGCCTTTTTCATAGGTGCAGTAAATTGGTCTTTAAGACTAAGTAATACGTTAATACTTTTAGCCATTATTGCCCCTTTCTAAATCTTCCATATCCAATTCGAAGCACGCACAATAGAACGTGCGTTCTAATGGATCTAATGCAAGTAACGAGGATAATGTATGGCCTTTCTGCATATAATAGCGGAACATTGTTAGTTCCCTGTCCGCTCTTATTGCTTTTTTACATCTTCAACAGGATTTGCAATACCATACATACCCAAGATAGCTTCACCTAGTGCAGTAATATCTTCCACGCTATCGTTTAAAACTTTATACACTACATCAGTAGGTTCAGCACATTCATATTTCGCTTGTAATTCTTTATTCTTAAACAAAGGAACGCAAGCATAGATGAGTTGTACCATTGCATCCATTACAGTTGATAGCGTTGCATCTTGCTTAATATCATCCATAATACGCAATACTGTTGGTAATGGTTGATGAATTACAGTCAATTCACCGCCTAAACCTTTTACATATACATCTTTAGATTGAAAACCCTCGTTCATGGTTCTATTTAGCAAATCTTCAAGTTGTAATTTAGCCATATATTATCCACCTCACATTAAAAAGGAAAGGCGATGCATTAAGCACCGCCTACATATTAAAGAATTAAGTCTAAGTAGTTGTAATCAGCAAATTTGAAAGGATAGCTTTCTTCTTGTACCTTTTTGTTTTCAAATCCATGTGTTAATTCGTCCAAAGTAACACCAGTTAATTCGATACGTTCAGCACCATTTACATCTGGGTCTGTTAATTTAGATACAATTTTAATATCTGGTACACTACCATTTTTGATTTTACCAGCAATCTTTTGTGCTACACGGCTATCGATTTTGTGAAGTACTAATGTACCAGCACCTTCAAAACCTACCAAGCGTTGATGCACACCCATTTCGCCATTAATGTCTACCGCTTCATATTTAAGGGAGATTTTAGCTTCAAAAGATTTAACATTTGCATATAATTCGCCATCAATCCATACTTTACCAAATTGGCCACGTAAGATTTGATTATGAATGTCTTTACTTGCCATACTTTACCCCCTTATTCCATAGTAATTTGGAAGGACAAATCTTCCATAGCATCCAAGATTTTAACTTTAGCAGCAATAAATACAGTAGATTTGAAGGACATTTCTTTAACTTTCGCTTCATCCCAATCTTCTGCTTCTGTTTTACCTACAGATAACCACGCTTGTCTTTGATTTTCTACATCAACAAATGCATGGTTGTCATATTCAGGATCTAGAATTTCACCATTAACTACTTTAGTTAAGGATTTGAAATAAGCGTTTACAGAAGAAATAAACAAGTATTGGTTATCCAAGTGGTTTTTATACTTGCCTACATAGTATTTTTTAAATGTAGAGTATAAATCCTCTTGAATTAAGTCCATGCTTTCAACAATGATGATTTTACGCATATCTTCTGTATCAGTAGATGTGAATGTAGTCAATGTATTAACACCACGGCCCACACGCACTACATTATCTTCATCGTCATTTATGAGGAGCAGCCACCCCTCATCTGTCCACTTATTGACATCTTTTTCTGCAGTAACATAAGAGTTATCTACATAATCCAAATCTTCCAATTCGTAGTATGTAATGCTACGGTTCATTGGCAAGTTAGCCAAAATGGATGTAATACGTGGCAAATAATCAGTCATTTTAACATTAGTGCCTGCTGCCGCATCAGCTTCATGTACAAAATTACCTTTCATATTTACAACGTGTTTATCATCTGCAACTGCTACATTAGCAACTACGCACTTAACTTTACGACCTTTGGAAATAACATTACGGCTTTTAGTGTAAGACACTAAGTCTGTTTGCCATTCAGCAACAGTAGTACAAGCCCAGTTATATTTAATTCGGTCTAATACTTGTTTAATATCTGCAAATGCAGTTGTTTTAGTTGGAACGTGTAACACTACTACTTTGTTTACATTCACATAGAAACAACGCTTCAACAATTTAATTGTATCGGCATTATATTTTTTATCGGTAATGTCTGCTTCAAATTTGAATACATCATAGCCGATTTCTGTTTGTTTATCGTCTTTAACGATGATTAAAGCCGTACCACGTTCGGAACGTAATACCGCAGATACTGCTTTTTGTAAAAAGACAATATCAATATTTGGTAAGCCAATTGCCATCTTATGCTCCTTTACCCATTAAAAATAGCACCCACATATGGTGGATGCTATAACTATTGTTCTGTTGCCTTTTGCAACTCTCCATTGACAGACAACTCTTCCATATAAGGTGCATCTGCTTCTGGTCTGTTTTGATAGATCGTTACATCAAAGTTAGTGATATATGACATATCAGCCTTATTGATTGTTTCGACTATATCAGATGCAGTTATACTAAATCCATCTGCTACGCTAACAGGCATTGCTAACATCTCACGTAAGCTTTCTCTTGCTTTGAGTAAGTTTAGATAGCCAATCTCACGCTTTTCATTGAAGTAATAAATGTAGATATTAAGCGTATCACCTCTTAGGATTTCGCCTATATCTTCATTGTTAAAGTCTACTACCTCGATAAAAAATGATGGTCTAGTAAATCCCTCTGAAATATCCCTATCATTAACATCACATTGAAGCAATTCTCTGCACTTTACTGTTAATGCTTTTACTATTTCAACTGCAGTTATCACTAGCCTAAACCTTTTTCATTAAGCATCTTATCAATAAATTCTTCCGCTAACCCTTGATATTCTGACGGAAAGGCTTTTGCAGTTTTACCCATTACATTCTTCCCTCTAACAAAGGCTTCCCCTGTGTTACCAACTATTAATTTAGGTTTACCTTGCGCAGCATGACCTAACATCACGTGGCCGTGTTCAACTAACCATGCGTGCGGTGCGGTATTCTTAACACGCACTTGCCACTCATCCTTACCATACTTATACGCTCTATCACGTTTAAGGCCTTTAATAAGGTTCTTAGTGCCTTGTGTAGTACCGCTTTTATAGTTGTTTTTGGCATTAGCCTTTAGCTTATTGCCAGCACGTTGTAAAAAGTTCTTTGTATCTTTTGGAAAGTCTTTAGTCGCTAGGTCTAGCAACTCCTGTGAAAACTCACTCAACCCTTCTGTTTCAATATCAACACTCATCAGATTACTACCTCTGTAAATATTTCTAGTCGCTCTTTATTTAAGTACGGATCCATAACATACAAGATATTATATTTCTGCCCCTCAATAATTAGCCACATATCCGGTTCAATATCATTGCGATACCTACACACAATCTTATGTGTAGTTCTAGCAAGTGTAGTTTCTGCTGTTCTACCGCTTAATAGACCGCCAGTCTGTGGAATAACACCACAATGCATATTGCCTATAACTGTATCAACAATAGGATATTGTCCTAATTCATTCATAGTGGTTGACTTTCTGTTAGCGTGAATTTCTGCTTGATGTTGTAATAGAGTGCTTAATCTACCTTTTCTATACATAATTTCACCTATAATAAGTTCATTGAATACTTATCTAAGATAGCTTGTGCCGTAGGGTTTACCACCGCATTTTCAACGGCCGTAAATGTACGATTATCGTAAAATTCACCGCATAAACTCAATACGGCAATAGGCATATCTTCATAATCATCAAGTGTAGTCTTATCAGCTATTCCCATATATGTCATACAATAGGAAATTGCTGCAGATAATACCATGTCTAGGATAGGTTTAGTCTCGGCCGTAACATCAACACGAATATAGTTCGATACAATATCAAGATTTAACTCACTAACTTTCATGTCTACTCCTCTGTTTCAGCCTTTTTTGCTTTGGTTTTAGCTTGTTTTACAGGCTCGATGTAACCAGCTTGTAATAGATCATTGATGATTACCTCGTCTGTATACTCAACAATGCTATCAAGTGGGGCAGATACTACCCCACTATAACCAACTAACACCTTGTACTTCATTGCTATTAAGCCATTGCTAATGTAGCAATACGTTGTTCATCAACGATTTTGCCGTCAACTTCAACATAACCAGCTACACCAACTGCGTATTGAGTATAGAAGCGTTCTTGTAATACAGAAATTTCAGAGTTTTCACCGCTGATTTTTGTAGCATAGCCTTTAAGGTCTGCATAGATTGCAACTTTAGCTTTAGTAGCAATTTTAGGCATATTGTCAGACTCGTAAACAGGGCGGCCTAACAATGTGTAGCCATAACCATTTGTAAGGTCTTTATTAAGCAAGTATTCGCCTTGTGTGTTTTTCAATTTAGCACACGCTTTGAATGTTTCAGGGTTCATGATGAATACACCATTACCACGATATGCTTGAGGTACTTTAAATTGAAGTTCAATCAAGTCATCAGCAGTGATTGCACTTGCACTACCAGCAGTAACGATGTTTTTTGCTTGCAATAAGCCTTGGATTTTTGCAGTACCATTAATCATTTCATTTTCTAAGAATACAACGATTGCTTCTGCTACTTTAGTTACAACGTAGTTTACAATGTCAAAGCCAGCGTTATTAATTAAGGATTTAGATACTTTAGTCAATACACCTACTACGTTACCTTTCAATGTAACGGATTTGAATTTACCGCTAGTGCTTTCAAGTTCTTGGAACTCACCAACATATGCACAAGTTGTTTTGTTTGTGGACTCATCTTCAACTGCGAATACCAAATCACCTTTTACATCATAGAAATCAGAGTTTTCAATGATTGGAGCAATACGTTTAACAGTACCAATGATACGTTCTGCAATTGTGGATGGGATTACTACCCCATTATCGCCTTTAGTAAGGTTTACATCTGCACGTGTTTCAGTATCAGCGAAAGTAGTTTCACCACTACGTAAGAAGTTAGCAAACGCACGTTCTTCAGCTTTTGCCATTGCTTTTTCATCAGCTTTAACTGGTTCTTCTTCGTTAGACACAGACATCATGGAGCGTTCTTCTTTTGCAAGTTCCAATGTGTGGTCGATGCCAGCTACTTCTTTACGAAGTTCTTCAAATTTAGATGTTTCTTCTTCGTTCAATGCACGAGTTTCTTCATCTGCTGCTTTAACAAGATTGTTCATTTCTTCAACTAAACCATTACGTTTTTCAATAAGTTTTTTAAAATTCATGCTATCCTCTTTTCTTTGCATTAAAAAAGCACCCACATATGGTGGATGCTAAGCATTTAATTTGTTTAAAATGTCATGATATTTCTGATTGCTGGTTTCTTCATTATCATCAGTCTTACGTTCTTCAATATCATATTCCAATGTGCCTGTTGCAGTTTCGTTAGATCTACACTCAAGTAAATCTTCACCTTCATCTGCTCGTACATTGATAGACGTTGCAATATATGCAGGGTTCACAGATAAAATACTAACTTCACTTACATCAATAGCTTTAAGCGTGCGGATTTCAGGCATATTTTCCTGTTTATCCCAAGCATCTTCTAGTTTTCTAAAACCGAAAGACCAGCCTTTGAGTTGTCTATTTTCTGCTAGTTGTACTACTTCCGCATCAGATACAATAGCTTTTGCGTATAAACCAATGCTATCTTCTCTTAATTCTAGGGAGCCGTCTTGTTGGTCTCCCAATTTTCTGCGGTGGTTGAAGCGTAACTCTACATTATTATTACGTTGTAATGCAGAATTGAACGCACCACTTTGTACTTTTTCTAAGAAATTACCCCTTACATCACGAATAGGCTTACTCAAACGCTCTGTAACGTTTACATAGCCTTCAATCGTAACTGCACCATTACGGACTTCAATTTTCATTATTTTCACCCCCTTTCGTTGATTTTAGTGTAGTTAAATCACCAAGTACACCAGTATTTGGTGTATACACTTTCTTCGTATCTGGATAATAGAACACGTTCGCAAGGTTCATACTTACGAAGTCAATACCCATAGGAGATAAATCTTCACGTTGACGGATTTCGTCCACGTTAATCCAGTTGCTATCCAATGCAGTTTTATATGCATTAAAACGTGTAAGCATATCAGCTTTCAATAAATCATTCATATCTAAGCTAAAATACAGATTGCCCTTTTCAATTTCAAGCAACATTGAACGATTAATAGCTTCAACAAAGCAATTTACGATTGGCATAATCGTAGTTTTAACAAAAATATTAAATGCTTTCTCATCTGTAAATGTTTTATCGGTAAAACCAAACAATTTATAAATTAAGTCAGCGTTTGTCTGCTTGCTTTCGTTGAGTTGATTTTCTACGGCAGTACTATCAGCACTTTCAAATGTAATACCCTTATTAAGTACAATTACATCGCTAGTGCCTAGCTTAGCCGTCATCATTCGCCATGCTTTTTTGAGTGCTTCAAGTGCTTTAACCGTCAATCTCCCTTCTGATTTAAGGAAGCCTTTACGCACACCCTTACTGATTACACCATTTTCATACACTAACGCATTGTACATACTAGAAATTTGTGTAGCATTATCATCTAATAACCCTCTACCATGCACCCCATCGTTGCTATTTCTAACAGCACGCATAATATTAAAGTTATCGTAGTAGCTACCATCCACTAGGAATAGTACAGTCCTATCAATTAGTTTGCCATTATCTAGCACACTCACACGATATTTAGGCAAGTACTGTAACGATGTAGCGTTATTTCCATCTTTTCCGATGTAACAATAACAAGCACCTTCCATGATTAGATCATTAATCATAGCTTGCTTTGTTTCAAACGAACCCAATATAGAGTTAGTATCTATATTTAATAGCTTTGTACGTTCATCATCTGTGATTTCTGTAATAGTATTTCCATCTCGTCTATACAACTTGATAGGAATACCAGCAATAATACCACTAATCAAAAATAACGCACTTGCTACCGCTGGCACGCTTAACGCTTGTTGTCTAGTTACTCTAGTCGATGCATCGAAGCTAGGAAGTCCTAAATCTACATCATCTGCCGTATCAATGAAAGAATTTTCACTAACAACGGCTTCTTCTCTGACCTCTAAACCAAAGATATTTTTAATTAATCCCAATATTTCACCCCCTTTCTACATTTGCACTACCCAATCAAGGGTACTATTAAGCATATAATTTTGATGTAATAAGTACATCGCATTGATGCCAGCTACTACCATATCAACCTTACCTCTTGATTTTTTCTTGTTTACATACCTATTCATGTTAGTATCGTACACGCATCGTGAGTTTTCAAAGTTGATTTCTAGTAATTTGTTACCTTTTTCATACACTAAATTGCCATCGGCTACCAATTCTGCAAGCCACTTAGTCGCTGGATGCAATACGCTTGAATGTTGTTTAATCTCAACCATCGTATATCCAGCATCTTCTAACTTTTGAGCAGTTGACAAGGCATTGTACCTATCGTAGCCAATACCCATCACAGTAACCCCATATTTGGCTTCTATTTGCATTATGTAGCGTTCGATTGCCCCATAATCTACTGTTCTATTGCCACACGCTAGGCAATAGCCAGCATTAATAAAATCCCTATATGGAATACGTTCTAATTTTGACTTCTCGTCTATTCTATCTTCTGGTACAAAGGCCACCGCATCAATGTATACCTTTTCTGTTTCTTCATCAAATGCCACCATAGATACGGCACAGTTATCAGTAGTCATGGCTAAATCCACACCAAGGAATACTTCTCTACCGCTCCAGTCGATATGATCTACAGCACCTTTCTGTAAATCAGCAACATTTACAAAGCTTTCACTACCAGCACCGCTATAAATGATATTGCAATGCTTTGTTATGAAGTTCTCACGTTTACTTTCAATCTCTATAGCTACTTGCCGTTTAGATTTCAAATCATCCATGATTTCTTCCATCTCAATTGCAAGTGGGTTACTTTGTTCTAACACTTCATCGTTCGTGGCCCATCCTTTTGTATCATCTGGTTCATATAACAAGGCGAATACCTTATCATCATCTACTGCACCATTTAATACACGCTTTGCGTAGTCCACTTCATCTTCAAATGGATTGTTAAGCGTAGGATATTTAGTTGAAATGATGAAGCCTAGCTTGTTTAAGATAGTCAATTGCCCTGACCTCATCGCTTCAATAGCGTATGTATTAGGCAATGCACCAGTTTCATCTACAAGGAATACACTAGGCAACTTACCATCTAACCGCCCTGTTGAGTAGTTAAGAGGTGTATATCTGTTTTCAGTAATATTGCAATGGATATAATCACGCAGGATTTTGAATTTTTCTTTGCCATTCATCTTGCCTAGCAGTGCTGGACTACTTCTGATTATCTCTTCAATAGCAGTTTTAATTTCACGAGATAGTGAACCATCTGGAGCGACTGAATAGAATTTAGAGAATTTAGGTTCTATGAAGAAAAGCAAAATAAAAAGAACAGCAATTAGGAATGTCTTGCCGTTCTTTCTGCATATTTCTAATATAGCGTTTTCATATCTTCGTTTATCTTTATTATCACGTTCTACAGTACACAGAATAGCTATGATGAATAACCATTGAAAGCCAGCCATTGCATCATACACAGTAGAATTTGCTTTTAAACCTTTAGGCATGACCATTAGTTTAAGCAATTCGCCTATGGTATGCACCTTGTTATCGTCAATCATGTAACGGCTATCTTTACCATTGGCAATAGTAAGAAATTCCTTTACTTGCAGCTTAACATATTTAGGTGCATTGACTTTACCCTCTGCTACATCCATTGCGTACTTGTAGGCTGGATGTTTTTTATGCATCAACTACTACCCCCTTGCAATACATTAAGCAATGGATCTTGTTCTTCTTCTTTTTGATTGGCTACAAGTACTCCAAGTTTTGCCCTAGATTGTGGAGATAGACACAATTCATCACATAATTTTAAATATGTCCTCACCAGCTTCTCTTGTGTCGCTACAAACTCTCTATCAATTGCAAGTGTTGGTCTTTTGGCTACACGCTTATTTGCAGTGTGTAACATATCAATAGCTACACTAGCTTGAATAATTGTTTGTGTATCTAATCGGCTTAATACTTTAGCCTGCCTTAATGCATCCACAATAAAATTAAATGCTTCTAATTGTGTTTTAGTTAGATAGCTTGGCGGTTCTATTTCCGCATCATCAATGAACGCATTTTCTACAGCAATACGTTTTTCTTTTTCTGCCTTTGTTAAATGCTTCTTTGTAGTCCTTGCTGATACAGCCCTTCTCATGTGTCCACCTCCTTTCCTCCGTGCTATGACTTTATAGAATACTTGCTATATAAATAAATATATATTCACGTGCGCACGCATGTCCCATTAGGGAAAATTGTGTAAATTGTGGTGAGCAGTACGGTCTTGGACTTTTTCGCCAAAAAATTATTTTATGGTAGGGGGGGGTACTAATTATTTTTTTCAAGTGATCCCTCTTATATTCTCCATGGTCTGCTTTGTAGTGATGCATCTTGCATAATGTAATCAAGTTCTTTTCATCAGTACGCTTCTTCCATGCTTCGTGTAATGGTTCAATGTGATGCACATCTAAGCGTTGCCCTACACTAATATAATTATCTTCGTGCAAGCATAATCTACATAGATGTTTATCACGATCTAATATATCTCGTCTGCAGTCTTGCCATTCAACACTGCTTCTGAACTTCCGTTCTTTCCTTCTGCTATCAGATGCATTTGCATGCTCCTGCTTGTAGTTGCGCTTTGGCTTATGTGGACATTCTCCTTCATGTATTCCTCCACAATAGCTACATGCTTTTAGCATTGCATCACCTCTATCTTAATACCGTATTGCTATTACGCTTTAACTTTCCATGTGTCCTTCTACATAATCCACAATTAGTTTTTCTTGCATCATTCTGTGTTATGTAGCTTTGACATATTCCCTCATATTCAATTGTGTCTGCAGTGCAGATGCCATATTTATTATTTAAGCATCTGTCCCTATTGCAACATATTCTAGTCATACATCATATCCCATTGCTCTACGATTAATTGCATATGCTTCATCATATGTAATACCTTCACGCTCTGCTACTTTATTTAAGCAATCATCTTTAGTTGGATATTGTCCACTATGTGTATTGATATGGCATTGTGTACAGAGTTGTATTAAGTTCTCCTTAATATCTCCGCCACCACTTCCACGTGTATTAATATGATGTGGTTCTATATTTGTTCTTTGTCCGCATATTTCACAATATGGCTTACGAACTTCTTGTATTGTTTTCTTGGAGGTAATTCTTTTATGTTTCATCAAATACCCCTTATAAACTAAAAAGGACCGCATCATACTGTGTTGTGCGACCTGTGTATGATGTAGTCCTTAATAGTGTGTAGTTTTTCTAGGAGGCTTGTTGAAAGTGTTCTCTTCATCCATGCCCACGTATAGTATCCCATAAATTGATAGTCAAATACTATCAACCTTTTTAAAAATTACTTCAAAATTTCTAATTGCACGCTTATGCAGATTGTGAATGTTTTGCACCGAACACCCTATTAATTCTGCTACCTTTTCCCATGTGTAACAATTAATGTATCTATCAATCAGTACCGCCTTTTGCTTGGCACTAGATATTGCATTAATAAGAAATCTTGCTCTTTCCCTTTCTCTTAGGTAACCGCTCCACTCCCTCATTAGTTCATTTGATAGTGCATCAATGTTTGCTATCTTATCTTCAAATGTGATTGGTTGCCCTCCGCTTACAATGTCTTTGCTATAGTCTAGTGCTTGCAGATACATTATATCTTGTTGCAGCCTTAACACTTCTCTTTCCTTACATTTGATATTCAAATCAGTATCACGTATCTGATTTAAATATTCCCTTCCTGTCATCGGCTATTATCTCCCTGTTCCTTTAATTTATCTGTCCATTCTTTCCATGTATATATTAGCATCCCTTTAGCTATTGCAAATGACCATTCCCCAATACATCCTTTAGATGTTTCCCAGTCACCACATAATACTAATGCATCACATTTATTTAGCATGTCCAAACATATTTTTAAGCCTTTTGAATACTGTGTTTCAAAATACAACATACTGAAATTATGAAGAGGTGATAGATATGTATTGTTCTTATCTAGCATTACTAAGTTTTCCATGATTGTATCAATGGAATACTTATTAGCTTTATCTCCACCAAATGGATGCGCTACATAAATTAATTGGTTTTTAATCATCCGCTTCTCCTTCTTGTACTAGATCATTGATGTGAAATGTTTCACCCTCAACCGCATCAGCATCTAATTCCTCTTCCCATAATTTCCCTTGCGCTCTTGCACCTCTTACAAACAGTTCTATTTCTTCTGCTAATGGAATAAGCTTTTCTGGTGCTTCATCTATTACACTTAGCCATGATGTGCTAATTGTACATTCATCTCCATACTTATTTGTGATTATAAGCACATACTTTGCTTCCGTAATAACCTTTGGCATTTCCTTATGCCATTTAAAGCTAATAGATTTAATTTTTAGCCACTCTTCTTCAAATAGTTTGAACACTTTAAATGTTTCAATCACCAATGCTCTTGCTTTTACATATGCTTCTAATATCTCTGGTCTAAAATCATCCTCTGTGCTTAATTGATATGTTTCAGTAATACCAGCATTATTTGCTTTCTCATACTTTACTTTCTTTTTATCCCCAAACCCAATGCTTAGTATCCTCATTTTTGTTTTCCTTTCCTACAGCTTGCTCTTCGAAGTTCAAATCTTTGTTTTTCTTCGCATTCCCAATCACCGCATATTACCTTACGTGTATCATTTGTATAGAACTTCTTTCCACACTGTATACAGTATCTTGTGTATTTAAATTCTTTCTCTAATCGTTCAAGGCGCTCTAGCTCTATTTGTTCCTTTGTCTTTCTAGGCTTTACTGGTTTGCCTGCTCTACAATCTGGGCACCATGTGCTATGACTATCTGGTGTAAATAACCTATCACATCTATGACACTTTCTTTGCATTTCTTATCCTCCTTATGATTTAAAGAACACTAGCCATATAGTTTTCCCTCTGCGTTGTCCAATAATTGGCTCACAAGGTAATAATTCTTTTACCATTGATATATTTATCTGCTCATCGCTCCATTTAAATATCATCGTCCCATTTTGTTTAAGTACTCTCCAACATTCTGCTAAGCCTTTTTTTATATCTTCTCTCCACTCTGTATTTAATTTTCCATATTTTATTTTTAAATATGACTTTTCACCTGCTCTTATTAAATGTGGTGGATCAAAAATAACAAGGTAAAATGTTTCATCACTATATGGCATATTTCTGAAATCTGCTTCTATATCTGGTTTAACAATTAATTTTCTACCGTCACAAAGCGTTGTCTCTTCTGTCCTATTATCCATGTAAACAGTGTTTTTATTTTCTTTGTTAAACCAGAACATCCTTGAGCCACAGCATGCATCTAAAATCTTTTTGTTATCCATTGTTTTCTAAAAATGTTCTTCCCCTCATACAGTTTCTATACCATTCTTTAATTGCATAATATTATTCTTCAGTATCATATGGCTGTACGCACTCTTTGATAACATATTTCTTTATCTTACTTGTATTCACTTCTATAGCTTGGTTCGTTTCACCCCACCTATTACAAATAGTTAGCCAGTTTATTTTCTCTATGTGATCATTAACAATTGGCTTTAATGATTTAAAAGGTTTCTTGTACATAGCTAATTCATGTTTTCCATATATCTGTGCCCAACCACTTACTTTATTATCATCAGCCATGGTTATATTTAGCCTTACCCATAAATCTAATTTCATTTTCAATCCCTCACAGTACAGCTATATCCTTTTAGCTTTCTCATTCTGTGTCTAATTGCTCTTACGTTATCTCCTACATATTTATAGGCATCGCCTTGCATGTTCTTTTGCTCGTTATATTTATCTAGCTGTGCTCTCCATTGAATATAACTTTCACATTTACTGTGGCATCCTACTTCTCTAAATTGGCACTCCCTGCATGGTGGTTTCATAATAACTCCTTGCCCATTGATTTTATACTTTCTTCCCCATATATACGCTTCTTCGTATTCTCGCTTTTGTCAATGCTTCAGATGCTACAAAAATATATCCCCAATGTGGGATGAACACTCTTCTGACTTCCTTTGACCGCCCTTTTACAATATGATCATGTGCTTTCATTATGTTTCTAAATCTATCACTCATGCTCATACCCCTCTAATTTATTGCCTATTACTTTAACTTTCCCATTATTTAATACAAATGCTAAGTCAAAGTCTAATACCGCATCATGTTGTGGTGTGTCCTGCTGGTTGATTGCCTTACATCTCCATTGATATTTATCAACGCTGTAATATACTTCCCCTACCATTGGTGTATCTTGTATTGATTTACAATCAAACTCTATATGGTCTTTTTCGTATATCCTTTGCCCTAGCTTGTCTTTTGCTTCACTTCCTCTGCATAGTGTTCCGTCCTCAATTGGTACCCATGCATATGTATCATTTTCTACTGCTAGTAATCTTATTTGTGAGTAGCTTTGCTTTATTTCATCACTGCTTACCCATTCTGACCTGTTCAAGTTCTTCCGTAGTCCTTTATATACTAATGGCTTCATGCTACCTCCTCACACACTGCATTGATGCCTAGCTTCTTTAATAACTCGTGTATCATTAATCTTCCCTTTTGTGTCCAGCGTGTAGATGCTTTACATTCCAACCTTCCGTCTGTAGTCATGTATGTGTGTGTCTTAGTTTTTGTGTACCCCTTGCGCATTAAATCACTGTACAAAATCCATTGACCATTTACGCTACGTTGAATGTGTGCATCATGTAGTATCTTGTTTAAAGCTTTAGCACTTAATCCATAGTCTGCAGCAATCTGTGTTACTGTCATTGCATTTGTACTGCTTAAAATTTTGTCCACGTAATCAATCTTTGGCTCATATTCTGCTATTTGTTGTTTCTGTTGCTCAATAATAGCCTTTGATTGGTTATGTGCTTCTACTTCATCTGCGTATAATCTCAATGCTTCTGGTAGTGTCTTTGGAATATGTGGATCATAGCTTCCTGTTTTTCTAATTTGTGGAAGTACTTCGCTAGTTACCCAGCGTTTAAACTTCTTCGCACTTGGCATCTTTGATTTCAATATCAAGGAATATAATCCAGACTCATTGATTAAATATGTTTCCCTCTTTTGGCCTGTGTCGGCAATTTGCCAACGCAGCTTATCTTCATCATCAATATGTTTTCTAATTGCATCTGCAGTATCTTTATATCCAAGTGCAGTTGCTACGCTCTTGGCTACAAAGTACACTTCATCTTCAATAATGATTGTTCTAAGTTCCCCAAACTCATTACTGTTAAATAGTGTTGTTACATGGTTCATAACTTCGCCCCCTAGTTTTAGGTAAGGGCGGATATACCGCCCACCTATTTTATTTGCTTACCGCATCAAGTCTTGCTGTTAATTCTGCAATTTGTGCTTTCATAGCTTCAATTTCTCCGTCACGTTTAGCTTGTGGTTCATATTCACTATGTTTACCAAATTTGAAAGATGCGCTTACGTTGTACATGTTTTCACTACCAAATGTACCTGCAATGCCAAACAATACTTTTTCATTTGGTCTGTAGTATGCACCTAATGCCACCGCATTGGCATTTTTATAGTGACCATATGCTACAGATGTGCTAAATTTATCATCTTTGTTAAATTCCATTGGATGTAATCCAGCTAATGCAGCCGCACTTGCACCCACTTTATTAATTCGTCCGTCCAATTGCTTAATGTCTGCTTTTAAATTTGTTAATGTATTGCTTGCTTGATGTTCTAACTTATCAATACGCTCTTCATGATTTTTCAACACACGATCATTAGCCTTGATAGCATTTTTATTATTTGCAATGTCCGCATCATGTTGTGCAATACGTTGTGTGTTATTTTTAATTGCATCCTTATGATTTGCTAGTGTGTTATGTACTGCAGTATTGAATTGTTGTTGTGCATCTAGTGCTTTATCAATATCTTCACCCATTGTATTAATGGCATCATATGCAGCATGTAGCTGTGAACCATTTACTGCATCAGTGGAATATGCATCCACTCTTCCTGCTGCAACATTCTGTACTTGTCTAACATAGTTCTTTACTCCGCCAAATCCTGCACGTTGTTTACTGCCTACACTTACTACTGATGTTGCATCTGTACCAGCAAATACATATGTTGTATTGTTTACCATTGCTTGTAATTGATTAACTGCATTGTCTGTTACACTGTTCGTTCCCAGTGCAACGCTATTTGGTTTGTCAGCCACAATGTTGTTTCCGATGCCTACCGCATCAATTGAAGTTACTTCTGCATGCGTGCCTAGCGCCATTGCGCCTTGGCCCCCTACTTTACTATTTGCACCAATCACTGTTTGCTCTTGGCTATTATCTACGCTTGTATTGTTATAGCCAATAAATGTGCTTTGGCCTGCGTTGATAGTGCCATTGTTTGCACCAATGATTACATTGTTATCACCTACTACATTATTATTTCTGCCTAGTACAATTGTGCTTGTGCCACTTACTGTTGTATTAACTCCAAGTGCTGCACTGTTATATCCTGTTACTGTTGGTTGTGTTGTATTTGGCTCTGTAGGTCCTACAACTAGATCACTTGCATATGCACCATTAACTACTGCGCTTAATACCATTACTGCTAACATTACTTTTTTCATTATTTTCTACCTCGTTTTGTCTTAATTCCTATTTTTTTTAAAATAATCTTAATTGTGCTTGGACTTACTTCTAATTCTTCTGCTATTCGTCTTTGGCTTAGTCCTCTGTCAATCAATGGCTGCAACGTATCTTCATTTATTTGTTCCTTTAAGCCTAATGCTTTTAATGCGTTCCGCTTATCCATTGCGCCGTATACTACCGCACCTAGTGCCAGCCAATTTATGCAGTTCATCGGAACACCTGCCATGCTTGCACTTTGCATGTTGTTCCCCTCCTATTTTTCATAAACCTTTGACGGACTATATGCAGGGCAATCTTCACATTCTTCTTTTTTCAGCCAATATAAAGTGCCTGCTGTTTTGCCTTTGAATACTTTAATTGATGTTTTCCCTTTGGGGCATGTTGCTTTTACCCATAGCGCACCGCTTTTTGCTGGTCCAAATGAGTGGCTGCATATCTTTCTTGGTCTACCTCTTCGCATTTATTTCCTCCTAGAATGGAATATGTTCATCATCATCTGCAAACCCATTTTCAAAATTGCTTGGTGTACTTTCATTCTCTTTCAAGCCATACGTAAGGACTTTGGCCACAATCTCTGTAATGTATCTTTTCCCTCCGTCTTTTTCGTATGATCTAGTTCTTAGTTCACCATTTACTGATACAAAATCACCTTTCTTTAATCCACTGTATTTTTCCGCATCAACCCAGCATACAATGTTGTGATATTGTGTACTCTGTTGCTCGTTTACATATTTATTGGTTGCCATTCTAAATGTGAGTACTGGCTTTCCTGTTTTTGTGTATCGTAGTTCTGCATCTGCTACTACGTTACCGCTCAAAAATACTTCATTTACGTTTATCATTTACTTCATCCTCCCATTTCTCACATTCTTTACTAATTACGCATAATGCCATTATTGATACTCCTAGCATTGCCCCTATCACAATGCCTATTCCTAGTAGTTCCATGTTTTACCTCAATTCTTATTAATCTGTAAAATCTGTAAGGATAACCTTCATCTGATACAGCTTCAACTACACTGTCTGTTTCTACGTAATATCCTTTTGGCGGTTGGATGTAATCTCTCCATTCGCTTGGCTTCAATATTTCTGTTTTTACTTTTGGCTTTTCTAAATTTTTGCTACTATTCCACCTGCGCTTAAATGCATCTTCTTTATCTGAATAGCAAGCACTCCTTTTTTCTTTCACAAAGTAGCTTGCCAATCTTACTGCATCTTCTGCTCTTCCTTGATACAACATCAACTTATGCATGCCATGTGCCCAAAGTTCATTGATTTCATCTGAATACAACTCCGCATTATTGATGATCATGTGAAAGTGTATTCTTGTTCTCCCTTCTGCCACATAGATGTACTTTAATTCTTTATTCAGTTTTTTATATCTACGTTTTAACCTTCTTATAAAATTCTGAATATCTTTCTTTGCATCTTCCCATGTAGCAGGCTGTTCTTTATATGTGAGTGTGATGTAACAATCATTTGTAGTGAAGTTATTATCAATCAACATACGCAGCATTGCTTCCGCTTGTTTTTCATTTTGCTTTTTCTGTGCTTCTGGTGTGATGTTTTTCTTTTTTACACGCTTGCCATTTTTCCTATATGTTCTTGATGTGTGATAATCAAGTACCTCTATCATATTTTTAGATATAGTTTTTTTACGCTTCCTCATCTCGTAATTATTCCCCCATGGTTAATTGGTTGATTTGTTAATACTTTATATCCAGTTAATAAGGAAAAGCTTTCAAATAAGCTTCTCCCTAGTCTTTTATGCCCATGTGTGATATAATTACGTTAGGTTTGGTGCGTAATTACGTGCTTGATTAGGCTACTTTAATTAGTGGCCTTTTCTTTTTGCCTTGGATAATTGCAATGCATGTCCCCTTGTTCTACTTCTAAATATTGACATGCATCGCAATGTTCCATGCATATAATCCCTTTAGCCTGTCTACAATGTATGTAGGCATGGCTTTTTTTATTGCACTCATCACATATGCTGCAGTGTTTACTCATTAGACGTCACCGCATCAAGCAGTATTTTTCTTGCTGTTAATGCAAGATATACTTTGTTTTCTTTAATTGGTCCTTTGCCTGTTATACGTATTACATACTCCCCTGTTTTTCGCTTAACAAAAATAGCGCATCCATTAGCAAGAATAGTAAAGTCTAAACTTGTGCTTTTATTGCTTACGCTGATTGATGTAATATGTTCCCTAAACACTTTGATTTCTTCATCATCAAACATTAAATATGTTTTTAGAAGATCTAGTGCTTTTTCTTTTTTGCTTTTCATTGATTATCACCTCCTTAACCCTGCCTAACATCCAAATTGTGATGCCAGTTGTTAGTGTCAGAACCATATTGATTAATATTTGCCAGCCTTCTGCTTGCTCAATTCCTCCATACAGCCCCAGCCCTAATATCCCTAAGCACCATTGCACGGTTGTAATTAGATTTATAATGTTCATCTTCTACGCCCCCTTTAGCCACTTCATATGTTGCCCTTTCATCCATGCTTCAAATTTATCTACATGTACCAGCGTTTGTTGTGGTCCTAGTTGCATACAGATTTCATTAAATCTACCTTCACTACGGATCATATCTATTCTTCTATAGATATACATTTTGCTGCGCCCCCATATCTTAGCCAATGTGCTAATAGGCACGTATTTTGGTTGAACACTTTCCATTACTACATACACCTTTCTATTTCATCTTATTTTTATAATTGATATAATCACCTTGAAAGGAGGTGAAATTATGAAACGTAACTTAGATTTGATTAGAAATATATTGTTTGCTGTTGAAAACTCTAATTCTATCGATGCATCATTGACTTTAAATAGCCTTTCAAAACTGCATCAAGACCAGGAACTTATTCTTTATCACGTTTTTCTTTTAGATGATGCAGGCTTTATTATCGGCATAATTGACGAAACTGCTCCTTATGTTTCTATCACTAGATTGACTAATGAAGGTCATGATTATTTAGATACTATTCGTGATGCTTCTGTTTGGAAGCAAACCAAAAGTACCCTTGGTAAAATAAGTGGCTCTGCATCTCTTGAAGTTGTTAAAACTATTGCTTCAAAGCTGGCATTAAGTTTTCTTGGACTTTAAGTTCATCCACAATTACTTCATCAATCATGTTAACTATCGTTTTATATTTTGATTTTTCATTAGGATCATAATGTATTACTTCTTTGATAGTTGTCTTGGCTTCAATTAATTTAGTAATTCGCTTTTGACTAACCTCTATTTGCATTTCTCTTATAAAGGCTTTATATTCTTCTTTCATTTAATTTCACCTCTTTTAATTTGTCGCATATTATGCGACTACATTGGTAAAAAAAATATGATTAATATCATCATATGTTAGGGATAATGCCTTAGCAATTTTTTCAACATCTTTTACAGTAAAATTCTCCCCAGATTTATTGAGTTTTCTATAAACTGTTGATTTATCAATACCAAGGATGTTAGCCAACTCAATAATAGAAATATCTTTTTCCACCAATTTGGCTTTTAATTTTCTAATATTTACCATTTTCACACCCCCTTTCTTCTTGTTTGTCGCTTATATGCGACTACCTTTATTTAGATATTACCCCATAAAAAAATGCATGTCAACAACATTTTTCGCATTTTATGCGATTTTATGAATTGTTTAAAAATATTTGTTGCATTTTTGCGAATTGTATTGTATTATGTAAACAAAAGAGAAAGTGAGGTTATCGCATGAGAATTGGAGAACGAATTAAGCAACGCAGATTAGAGCTAGGATATACTGCAGATGCACTAGCTAAATTGTTAAATAAAAATAGAGCCACTATATATAGATATGAAAATGGTGACATTGAAAATATGCCAATTGATGTGCTTGAACCTTTAGCAAAGGCTTTAAATACTACACCAGCATATTTAATGGGTTGGCAAGAACCGCATCAAGGATCTACTTCTACTCTTTCTAAACAAACAGAAGATTATTATTTAGATGCAGAAACTGCTGAATATGCGGAAATGCTTCGTACTCGTCCAGAAATGCGTATGTTATTCTCCGCATCTCGTGGCATCTCAAAGGAGGATATGCAAAAGGCTGTAGAATATATAGAATTACTCAAACTTAAACATAAATAAACTTGTAATGGGGGATGTTAGAGAGTGATTGTTAATATTATTGAGTGTGATATTCCTAATGTGAAGGCTATCTCATCAACTGGGGAAGATGAAGGTGTTCACAATATTTACATCCGTAAGAATATGTCATTTGAAGATATGCGTAAGGAAATTAGACATGAATTGCTACATATAATTAATGATGATTTCCATATAGATCAACATGTTAATCTTATTGAACATATGGTAAGACGGAAAGAACTCACCGATGAAGTACTTGATGAAATAGATTTCTATCATCATGTGCTTTAATTGCATAAAAAAATAAGCCCCCACCGCAGTGAGGGCCTTTAAAAACATCATACCTTAGAGGTACTCTATTTTTACTCCACCATTATTATACCATACCTCTAAGGCTTATTTCTTATACTATTTTTAGCCTAGGAGGTATTTTTAATGTGGTGTGAAACTATAACCACTAAAGCTGGTGTTACTAAATATAAATTTCAAGAACGTTATATAGATCCATATAGTGGTAAAACAAAAAGAGTATCTGTTACATATACTTCTAATAGTAGGCAAGCATACAAGCTTGCGCAGGCTGAATTGCAAAAGAAAATTGACTTAGCTACTAATACAGACATTGCCAAGGATATGACATTGAATGATGTTATATCTGAATATTTAGAGTCAAAGCGTGCGTTTAGAAAATCATCTACTCAATATAGTATGGATAATTTACATAAGCAGGTTATTAAATGGTTCCCTACTGATATATTATTATCTAAGTTATCTCCTTACATTATCCAAAGTACCTTTGATAAATTCGCTTGCCAATATTCATATAACTATACTAAGCTTGCTCTTAGTCTTATTAGGCAATCATTGAAGTATGCAAGACGCATGGAGTACATTCGTGATATTTCATTCTTAGATAATATTGAACTACAAAAGCCTGTGGCTAATGTAGATCATGTTAAAAAGCAGCGTTCTAAATTCCTAACTAAGGACGAACTAAAAGATTTACTTACACAATTAGATACTATTAATCATCATGTATCTCTATTATGTGAATTTCAATCTTTAACTGGTCTTAGATTTGGTGAAATGGTAGCATTGCGCACTCAAGACTATGATAGAGAAAATGCAGAGATTGATATAAACGCTACTTTGTCTACTCGTGGTAGTTTTTCAGACCCTGCTATGCGCCTTCCCCCAA
>ENA-OWLR01000015-OWLR01000015.1-metagenome-genome-assembly--contig:-NODE-15-length-45313-cov-5.932078_pt1 | contig 45313 bp, 45 predicted proteins | sample MGYA00245352_ERZ651110 | MGnify/ENA primary metagenome ERZ651110 (study PRJEB26857, sample SAMEA4031765) | metagenome | biome: human; feature: oral; material: saliva | place: Philippines | collected 2014 | study... | reverse complement strand
ATAATTGCAGGTTTGGGTAAAAAATAACGAACCAACACTTATCGCAAGTATTGGTGACGACTTCTCCACTGTGGGCGATTATTAAATTGTCGGCATGAAAAACGCAAATTGTTACGGGATATGTGATGGTGAATTTGTGAAGCGCTTCGACGAGTTGCGACAATTGAATGCTGAACGTAATCATTTTTGGATAAAAAATTGCGCGGAATATTTTCTGAACTTGCGCCAGACTTGCTATGAAAACCACGTGCGGATTGTCCAGAATTTCCTGAAAACTATTCTGCACAAGGTCAATTGCGTCTCGCGTCAGCACGACGGGAATTTCTGATTTTTTAATCAATTCTTCGTAGACAATTGCCGTCTGACTATTTCGCCCAGCGTCGCCGCATAATAGCAATACGTCCGCCCATCTTTCCAGCGCCAAAGTTTCAGTGAGCGCTTCGTTTGCTAAACTTCCTGATTGGTTTGTCGGCGCGAATAAAACGTCGGTCATATTCGCGGGAACATTTTTTTTCAAGGCGTCAGGGAGTAAAACACGAGCCTCACCTACGCCAGCCCTGAGCGCCTCTTGATAACTTTCTGCCACCGCCAAAAAGCCTAATTTGTTGCCGCCGATGATTCCTAATTTTCCTGCTTGGTCGCGTCGTTCTGGCTTATTCCATTCGACATCTGGAAAAAGTGGCTTCCCTGGTTCTTGTTTTTGCCAAAATTTCATATCCATTACAAATTTACCTCAATGCTCACCGGGCAATGATCGCTGCCCATTTGTTCTGGATGAATTTGCGGATTAGTAATGTGATTTGCGATTTCACGCGACACTAGCCAATAGTCAATCCGCCAACCAACATTTCGCGCTCTGGCATTCGCCCAGTGTGTCCACCAACTGTAAGCGCCAGTTTTTTCAGGGAAAGCCGCTCGGAAAGTGTCAACAAATCCAGCGTCCAAATAGTTCTGAAAACCCTCCCTCTCCTCATTGGTAAAGCCGTGTTTGCCAATGTTGGGCTTCGGATTTGCTAGGTCAATTTCCTGATGCGCCACGTTCATGTCACCACAGTAAAGGACTGGCTTTGATAATTCCAGCTCTTCCAGATAAGCCAACACCGCCTTGTCCCATTTTTTATATCGCAAATCTAATCGACTTAGATCTCCCTTTGAATTTGGAGTATAGCAATTGACGACCCAAAAATTGTCAAATTCAGCGGTGATAATTCGTCCTTCGTCGGCTGGATTGCCGTATTCATCGCCAGTTAAGTCAAATTGCTCAATGATGTTCGGCGGAAAACCGTCACGCCAGCTTAAGGGTGGGATTTTAGAGAAAATTGCCGTGCCGGAGTAGCCTTTTTTGGTGGCGGAATAGAAATGCTCGTGATAATTTGGCAGGTCAATTTCAACTTGATCTCTGGTGGCTTTGGTTTCCTGCAGGCACAGAATATCTGGATTGTACGTGTCGATGAACTTCGCAAATTCACCCTTATTTATAACTGCGCGAATGCCGTTTACGTTCCAAGAGAAAAGCTTCATAATTTTATTATACCGTGATGATATAATTTAATGAATATGCTACCAATGTACGATAAGTTTTTGGGCGAAATATCAAGCGATTTCATGGACGTCGGAGGCGTGAAAACTGCTTATTATTTTTATCAAGGCGGCTCAAATAAAACTATTTTACTAATTCACGGTATTGGTGGCGATTTTCACGGGCTGATTCCGCTGGCTTATCACTTGAAAAATGATGCGAATTTGGTGTTTGTTGACTTGCCTTCTCACGGCAGAAGTCAATTGATAAAAGATATGAAAATGAGCGACGTTGAAAATTGGGCGATGATTTTGATGTCGGCTTTTGACGGTAAAGGCATGTCAATTGACGAGGTTGTTGCCCATTCGCTTGGATGTTTGGCGGCAAATAAAATGCGATGTCAGAAAATTTGGTACATCAGTCCTCCGATGAAAACTTCGGTTATGTCGAGAATTTCCTCGTCGTTCTTTTACTACACTCGTCGGGTGAATCAATATATTTATTTGAACTATTACTTGTCGGTGTTTCGTGGGCTGTGCTTGGTGAGTAATAGGCGGGAAAACACCGTGGATTTGATACGGTGGCTGACGAAAAATACGCGAGTAACGCGGCGGCAATATTTGGAACAATCGAAAATTGCGCGGGACATTTCTCGAGGCAATAAAATTATTATTTCTGAGCGTGAGTTTACGGGATTGATAGTTGGGCGACGGGACAAGATTTCGCTTCCCGTGAGCGCCGCCGATGGTGTAAAAATTGATAAATTTGTGGAGCTTGATACGGGACATTTATCGGTGTTGGATAGTCCAGAACTAGTTGCCGAATTGATATTGGCGGAATAATTATTTGCTATACTGTAGATATGAGTAAGAAAGACGATAAAAAACTAATTGTTAATATGATTTCTGAGAGCGAATTCACCGTTCAGGGTCATGGCGTACATACGGCTTATAAGGAGATTACGGACGCGCTGCGTAAAAGAAAAGATATTGATATTGAAGTGAATTCTGATCGTCCTGCTGACATTGTTCATATTCAGACTATGGGTTTGTACTCGTTTCGGCATTTGATGAAAAAAGGTGGCAAAAAAGTTGTTTCTGCTCACATTGTGCCGGATAGTTTTATCGGTTCGATTAAAGGCGCGAAATATTGGAAGCCTTTAGGTTGGGCGTGGCTGAAATTCTTTTATAAAAAGGCTGATTTGGTTTTAGCTTGCTCTGGTATGGTTGCTGATGAGTTGATAAATGATATGCACGTGCCAAAGACGAAAGTTCTTTACAATACGATAAATATGTCGAGATATAAGCATTCTGCTGCGGAGAAAAAGTCGGCTCGGAAGAAGCTTGGTTTGAAGGATAATGATTTTGTGGTTATGGGAAATGGTCAAGTCCAGCCGCGAAAACGTTTGGATATTTTAATAAAAGCTGTCAAACAAATGCCAGATGTAAAGTTTTTCTGGGTGGGAGGAATTCCGTTTAAGAATTTGGGCGCGGATTATAACGCTATGCAAAATATGATAAAAAATGCGCCGAATAATCTCACTGTAACTGGTGTGATACCTCTGGAGAATGTTCGTGATTATTATGTCGCTGCCGACGTTTTTGTTTTGCCAGCTATGCAGGAAAATCATCCTATGTGCGTCTTGGAGGCGGCTGGTGCTGGCTTGCCGATCATTCTGCGTGACATTCCGCAATATAACGACACATTTAAGGGCGACGCTGTTATGGCAAAAACGGACGATGAGTTCTTGGAGTTGATCAATAAATTGCGCAAAGATAAGAAAGCTTATAAGAAAGCGCAACTTGGTGCTGAGAAAATTGCTGAGCGTTTTGATAGCAGTGCGGGTGCTGAACGATTGGTCGAATTTTATCGATCGCTGATATAAATGGTATAATGAGGACATTATGAGGATAGGACTTTTTACGGACAGCTACAGGCCGTCCATTAACGGTATCGTTTACGTTGTCGAATCATTAAAGCGCGAGCTGGAAGCTTTGGGGCATGAGGTTTATGTTTTTTGTCCAGCAAAGTCTATTAGTCCGTCCAAGCAAGCCGAACTTCTCCACGAAGATGAAAATAGTCGAATAATTCGTTTCCGTTCAATTACGGGCGCGTTTTTTGATGATTACGACACGTCGGTGTTCTTCCCTCCTGTAGTGCAACGCCAAATTGCCAATATGAATTTGGATGTGGTGCATATTTTTACGCCGTCGCAAATTGGTCTATTGGGCGTGAAGGCAGCGAAGAAAAATAATATTCCTTTGGTTATTCAGCATTGTACGGATTTATATGAATTCGTCGATCATTATCCTGCGGTTTTGCCAGGAGTTTTGGCGTTGGCGGGAGTAGTTTTTCCATTGTCGGTGAAATTGAACGGACAAGATTTGTTGGAAGTTGCCAAGCTTTATCGTCCGCGTAGTGGCGTAACGAAATGGAATAAAGATATAATTGAGCGTGTTATTACTATTTTATACAGCAAGGCAGATGCGGTGATTGCCCTGTCGCGTAAAAGCCGCGATCAATTGGAATCTTGGCAGACTGAAGATTACACGTACGATGTTACTTTAATGCCGAACGGCGTGAATGCTCTTCCGCGGGCGGGCGCGAAACGAGTCGCAGAATTTCGCGAGCAATGGGGTCTTGATGAAAAAGATGAAGTGTTTGGTTTTGTTGGACGCTTGGGCGAGGAGAAGAATTTGCCAATTTTGATTCAGGCGTTTAGTGAGTTTATCGCCGAAGCTCGTCCGAAATCGAAATTGCTGTTTGTCGGTGATTTTGAATATCGAAAAACTTTGGAAAAAATGGCGGCTGAGACGGATTTTGCGGATAGGATTATCTTTACTGGCGCCATACCGCGAGAAGATCTGGGTGTAGCCTATAAAGTGATGAGCGTGTTTACTTTTCCTTCGCTTAAAGATACGCAAGGCTGGGTTCTTCACGAAGCTGCTCACGCCGGAAAGCCGATTATTATTATTGACAAGGAAGTTTCAGAGGTTGTGAAGGACGGAGTTAATGGCTATTTTGCAGAAAATAATCCAGAAAGCGTAGCAGAAAAAGTAATTGCAATTATAAAAAGTCCGAAGAAACAAGCGGAATTTAGTGCTGAAAGTAAAAAATTAGCCAATAAGTTTACGGAGCGAAGTCAAGTGAAGAAGCTTGAAAAGCTCTATCAAAAGCTAATTGACGCGCGCGAAACTCAATAAATCTCAGGCTGATTTTGTAATCGGTGCGGCTATCTATTAGAGATAAGTCTTTTAGTTTCTCTGTCTTGGTCGCGGCGCTTGATGGTTTGTCTTTTGTCGTAATTTTTCTTACCTTTTCCGAGCGCAATTACAACTTTAATGAATTTTCCATTGGTCAATAATTTGGTCGGGACAATTGTCATTCCCTGCTTTTTTGCCTCTGTAAAATTGGACAATTGTTTTTTACTTACCAATAATTTCCGCGCCGAAGTGTCGACTGAGCGGCTATTTGCTTCTCCGCGAACGTTTAATCGCAGTGAAAAGCTGGCGTTATTTAGCCACAATTCGCCATTTCTTAAGCTAACAAATGAGCCTTTAAGCTGGACGTGGCCTTCTCTGGCAGCTCGCACTTCCATTCCGGTTAAAACCAAACCAGCTACAATTTCTTCGCCAAGTTCATAATCAAACCGTGCGCGACGATTGACAATATTCTGTGTGGCTGGTTTTTTGGCTTTTGGCTTTGACATGAATTATATTATAGCAGGTTTAGTTTTCTGATGATTTTAGGATTTTCATAATGGTTTGTGCTTTCTCTATATGCCCAAAGAGGGACATGTGTGGGTTGTCTGGGTTAAAGCGATGGTCATTCGGTCTTAAATCTGCTAATCTTTCAATTATTCCTACTGTTGACGGACAATTTTTTAATTGATCAACACAACTACTCCCCTTCGTCACTTCGTATATGCCATCGATTATTCGGAATGCTAGAGGAAAATCCCTAAAGTCTTCATGCTGTTCGATGAGTGAAAGATTTAATTCCAAGTCGCTTAAAGTTTCAGGAATATTTTCGGCTGTGTCGTCTTTGAGCTCATCTGAAATAGACCTTATGCTGTTTGATAATTCTCTGTAGGCATGATCGGTCGGAAGCAGTACGACGTTTCCGGTATGCGGAGACTTTTCCATAGGTTTATATTATAACATTAATTTGTATAAATACAAGTGAATTGTCTCTGTTATAATAAGTTAGATGATAGCCGACATTCACATTACTGAGAAAAGTTTTGGCGATAAGACGTTGATGAAAGACGTCAAGTTCAGTGTGGACGACGGCGAGAAAGTCGGTGTGGTTGGACGCAACGGCGTCGGTAAGTCGACGTTGTTTGGAATATTGAGCGGAAAAGACACTGATTATACTGGCGAGGTTATTTTTCGGCGCGGCATTACAATAGCAACTACGGCTCAGGAACATCATGGATTGGGTGAGCAAACGGTCATGGCGTACATTCTTAGTGGACTTCCGGAATATTCCAAACTAAAGAAAATCATCGATGAATATCCGCTGACTATGGGCGACAATATGCGAAAAATTGAGGAATATACACAAGCTTTGGAGCGATTTGACCAAAAAGGATTTTATCAAGTTGAAGAAAAAATTGAGCGAGAGCTGAGCAATTTTCAATTAGACGGTTATGGCAATCGGCGGATTTCTTCCCTGTCTGGCGGTCAAAAAAGACTGGTGGAAATTGTTAAAATTATGCACTCGGAGGCGCACCTGGCGCTAATTGACGAGCCGACCAACCACATGGATTACGTTGCGAAACAGCAGTTTATTGATTGGATGAATTCGCAGCCACATCAAGCGATGTTGATAATTACGCATGATCGCGATGTTCTTGGGCAAGTTGATCGAATAGTTGAGATTAAGGACGGACAGGCCGTGAGTTACCGCGGAAATTACGACGCGTATTTGAAGCAGAACGCTCAAGCGACGACAGCTGGAATGAACAATTTTGAGCAGATTGAGAAGCGAATTGTTAACCTGAAACAAAAAGTTTTGGATTATCAAAGACTTAAGGAAAAGTCGCGTAATCCTGGCACGATTCAGAAATTTAAGCGCTTGGAGAATGAGGCGCGATCGGAGCTAGCGGAATTGTCGGAAATGGAAAAGCCGACGTTTTGGATTGACAAAGAATCTGCTAGTCAATTGGATTATAAATCGGCCGAGCGTTACGGAAAGTTCAAGTCGCGTAATATTCGCCTGAACATGAAAGACGCTTCCAGTCGTAGTCAGCACGTGTTGGTTCGCGCGGAAAATGTGGCGGTTGGGATTGGTGAGCGGATATTGTTTGAGGACGTGAATATTGATTTGCGCGAAGGTGAAGCGATTGAAATTAGAGGTCGCAATGGCGCTGGTAAAACTACGTTGATTCGGATGATTCTGGTGTCGGGCAAGAGTTTTGACGGCGGTCCTGTTCTTTATTCTGGCGATATTTTCCTTGATCCGCAGGTTCGAATTGGCGTTTACGAGCAAGAAATTGACGAGCGATATCTGTCTGATCCGTTAGAAAAAGCGATTGAAAAATTGTATATGAGTCGCAATTTGTCGATTTCTGATACGAAAATTCGGCAACTTTTGGCTGACTATTTGTTCACAGACGCCGATCGAATGACGCCGCTGGCTCGCTTGTCTGGCGGTCAAAAGGCGCGTTTTCAGATTATTGCTATGCTGGCGAACGACCCGCAACTGCTAGTTCTGGACGAGCCGACGAATCATTTGGATTTGCCGAGCATCGAAGAGCTGGAAACGGCGTTGGCCAAGTATTCCGGCGCGATTCTTTACGTCAGCCACGATAATTATTTCCGCGAAAAACTTGGCGGAAAAGTTGTGCAAATTGGCGCAGAATAAAAATTTTCCGCCAGAATTTGGCGGAAAATCTTGAATCGTTTTAAGAAAATTAGTCGGCTAGTAAGCCGTTTTTTCGTAGTAAATCTTGTAGTTTTGGTCGATCAAAACCAAGTACTAATTCCCCGTTAATATCTGTTACTGGCACGCCTTGGAAATTGCCACCATTTTTATTTAGCAATTCCTCTTTTGCGCCAGGATCAGCCTCGATATCTTTGGAAACAAAGTCAATTCCCAGCTTCTTCAGCCATTCCATTTCCGTGTGGCAAAACGCGCACCAGCTAGTGTTGTACACGACAACTTTTGTGTCTTGATGGTTGTTCGTTGTGTCTTCGCTCATATATTCCCCTATTTAATAACACTTCCAATTATAGCATAACGGTTACGCCTATTTAGAATTCTTCGACGTCAAATGCCATTTTTTGCACCATTCGCAGTGATATATATCAATCGACAAATTCGGGTTTGCTAATTCTTGGATTTCTGCTGCTTGGCGAGCTTTTATCTCTGTTGAGAAGCGACGTTTTTTCTGGCAATTAGCCAACCCTGAAATTGACATCAATGATGTTTTTTGGCTTTTTTGACTATTTTTTGAATAATTTCGTCGTGGCATCTTGCAAAATAGTATAACAGATTGATATAGTGGAAAGTAATGGTAAAAGAAACTGACATTCCGGCTAATAATACAGGCGATTCTGGCGCGATGATGATTTTGGCGAGGACGATGATTGGTACAATGTGGCGAATGTTTTTGCCGACAATCGGCTTAACTTTGTTGGGATTGTGGCTGGATAATGTCAGCGGAATGAAGATGAGATGGTTGCTTGCTGGGATTATTTCTGGCGCGATTATCTCAGTGATTCTCGTAGCTTTGCAAATTGCTAAAATTAAACAGCAGGAGTTGAAGAAATGATCGATTATATGGCAAGCGCTGGTCCGCATATTTCAGTAAAGGTTGACGAAGTTCTCAACATTGCTGGCGTATCTATTACGAATTCACACTTGATGGGATTCTTGGGATTGATCGTACTTGTATGGGTAATGTTCCGTACTCGTGCGGCAGTTTTAGGTAAAAAGAAACATAACTTTATCACAAGGCTAATTCAGTGGACGTTCGACGGACTTTACAATACAGTTTGCCAAGTTATTCCAGACCAAAAATGGGCGCGTAAGGTTGCTCCGCTTTGTATTACGTTGTTTTTCTTTATCGTTGCGCAGTATTGGTTGGGGCTTTTGCCGATCGTTGGTCCAATTACAATTGGTGAACATCACACTCCGCTGTTCCGCGGTGGCGTGGCGGATCTTAATATGACTTTTGGCTTGGCAATTGTAACGATTGTCGCGGCTCAGATTTATGCATTTAAGTATTTGGGCTTTAAGGGCAATTTGGGGCGATATTTTGTTAATCCACTGCGCGACCCAATTATGTCATTTGTCGGCATTTTGGAATTGGTGGCTGAATTTTCGCGAATGCTGGGGCTGAGTTTCCGTCTGTTTGGTAACGTTTTGGCTGGCGAAATTCTCTTGGCGATTATCGCTTACATGACGAAGTTTTTGTCGCCCGTGGTTCTGCAGCCGTTCTATTTCTTTGAGCTGTTTATCGGCGGTATTCAGGCGTATATTTTCTTTATGCTATCAACTGTGTTTATTTCCCTGGGGCTGGCTCACCATGATTCACACGAGCCAATTGATGAAGTTCACTCCTCTGCTGAAACTAATAAATTAGCGACATCAGAGAGTGATTAAATTAGGTAATAATTAATTAAAAGGAGAATATTAACCATGGAAGCATTATCATTCACACTTACCTACGCAATCCCAGCAGCATTTGCAGCAATCGGTGCCGCAATTGTTGGTGCAGCAGCTATGAACGCAGCTGGTCGTAACCCAGAAAAAATCAACGACCTACGCACAATGATGATCTTGGGTATTTCATTCATCGACGCTATTGCTATTATCGGTTTCGTCGCAGCAATCGTCGGCAAATTTGTTAAGTAGCTTTCGGGAGTAAATTGTGGAGAGAATATTAACACAATTTGCCAATTCTGGCGCATCGGAAAAAGCTGGTTTGTTTGATTCGCTAGGTATTGATTGGGCTCTGTTGGCGTTTCAGACGGTAGCATTCTTAATCTTGCTATTTGTTCTTCGCAAGTTTGTTTATCCGCCAATGATGGAAATGCTCGTCAAGCGAGAAAAAGACCTGAAAGCGGCTGACGCGGCGGCAAAATCTGCCAAGGAAAATGCCGACCGAGCTGAAGAAATGACCGCCGAAATGATGCGAAAAGCACGAGCGCAAGCTAGCGACATCGTGGCGTCTGCTCGAGAAGAAGCGACCGAAGTCGTTGAAGAAGCGGCTAAAAAAGCGACCGCCAAATCTGAAGCTTTGATTAAAGAAGCGCATAATACGATTGCTCAAGAAATTGAAAACGCAAAGAAAGATCTGCACAATTCGACATTAGAGTTGGTGGCTGAAGCGACTGGCAAGGTTTTGGGCGAGAAAATTGATGCGAAGAAAGATACGAAGCTGATTTCGGAAGCGCTTGAGGAGGCTGAATAGATGAGATTAGTGTCCAGGAGAAAGTTGGCAAAGTACGCAGCTGAACAAATTTTAGCTGGCAATGACGCGGTGTTGGAAGAAATTGCTGGTCTTTTGATTTACGAAAAGCACGAACGTGAAGTTGATTTGTTGGTGCGAGATATTGAGGCTGAATTGGCTGAGCGTGGTGAAATTGTAGCGTCGGTCGAGAGTGCGAGAGCGCTTGATGACAGCACAAGGCGTAAAATAGAGCAATTTCTGGCGACTGTGGCGAGTGGTAAAAATAGCAAGCCAAAAGTGTCGCTAAGAGAATCAATTGACCCGACGTTGATTGGTGGATTTAAGCTACAAACGCCGACCGCAACACTGGACGCAACGGTTTCGAAGAAGTTAAACGACTTGCGGGCGAAGAAAATCTAGGAGGAAAAATGAGCAAGATTGATGTGACAGAATTAGCCAAAAGCCTGCGGGAAAAAATCGCGCAGCTGGAGGCGACGGAAGGTTTGGAAGATGCTGGCGTGGTTATTCGCGTTGGTGACGGCGTGGCTTGGGTGCACGGCTTAAGTAGCGCTGGTTATAGCGAAGTGCTGGAAATTGAAACTGACGGCGGCACGGTTGAAGCATTTGCTTTGAATTTGATGGAAGATGAAATTGGTGCGGTGATTCTTGGTGGTGAAGATAAGGTTAAGGCTGGTGCTAGCGTTCGCCGTAAGGGTTCGGTGCTAGACGTTCCTGTCGGTGAAGAATTGTTGGGGCGAGTTGTTGATCCACTAGGTCGACCTCTTGACGACGGTCCAGCGATTAAAACGAAGAAACGTGGTTTAATTGAGCGTCCTGCTATTGGCGTGATGGGTCGTAAGTCAGTTCACGAGCCTCTGATGACCGGTATTATGTCGATTGACGCGATGTTCCCAATTGGTCGTGGTCAGCGTGAGCTTATTATCGGTGACCGTCAAACTGGCAAAACGGCAATTGCTATCGATACAATGATTAACCAGGCTCGTCAAAAGACTGGCGTGGTGAACGTTTATGTGGCGATTGGTCAGAAATTGTCGAAGATTGCCAGGTTGGTCGACCGATTGAAAGAAGAAGGCGTGATGGATCAGACGATTATCGTCGCAACCAGCCCGTCCGACGCGGCCTCCCTGCTTTACTTGGCGCCTTACGCCGGTACTGCCATGGGAGAATACTTCCGCGATAACGGCGGTCACGCATTGATGATTTATGACGATTTGACCAAGCACGCGGTGGCTTATCGACAGATGTCGCTATTGTTACGCCGCCCACCAGGACGTGAAGCTTATCCAGGTGATGTGTTCTATTTGCACTCGCGCTTGTTGGAGCGTTCGGCCAAATTGTCTGATGAACTTGGCGCGGGAAGCTTGACGGCTCTGCCAATCATCGAAACGCAGGCTGGCGACATTTCTGCTTACATTCCGACCAACGTGATTTCTATTACCGACGGTCAGATTTTCCTAGAAACCGACTTGTTCTATCAAGGCATTCGCCCAGCCATCTCGGCAGGTCTATCAGTTTCTCGTGTTGGTGGCGCAGCTCAGACGAAAGCCGTTAAATCTGTCGGCGGAAACTTGAAGCTTGGTCTTTCTCAGTTCCGCGAATTGGCGTCATTTGCTCAATTTGGTTCAGATCTTGATGACGCAACAAAGGCACAGATTGACCGCGGTCAGCGACTCACTGAACTTCTGAAGCAGCCACAATATCAGCCAATGAGCGTCTGGGAGCAATTTGTCAGTATTCACGCGGTGACTGGCGGTATGTTTGACGAAGTTCCAGTTGCAAAGATTAAGGATGCGCAGTCTTCTCTATTGACTTATCTCTGGAAAAATTCTAAAGATGCTATGCGTGAATTAAACAAGGGCGACAAGCCTTCGGATGAGCAATTGAAATTGATTGACGAAGCTACGAAAGAAATAGCGAAAGGATTTGAGGAGTAATTCATGCCGAGCACTCGCGCGCTGAAAAATCGCATTCGTTCGGTGGACTCAACTAAGCAGATCACCAAGGCTATGCAATTGGTGGCGGCTAGTAAAATGCGTCGGGCTCAAGAGGCGGACAAAGCTTCTGCGCCGTACACAATGGCGGCGGAAGAATTGCTGTCCTATTTGGCTAGCCAAGGCGCAACCGACAATCACCCGCTGTTCGTTAGGCGAAAGATAAATAAGCGATTGATTATCGTGGTGGCCAGCGACAAGGGTCTGGCTGGCGCGTACAACACCAACGTTTTGAAGAAGTATTTGGAGCTGTTAAAACGTGATGACGAGCGCGGAATTGAGAACTTGACTTTGACGATTGGTCGGCGAGCTTCGCAATTCGCAACACGCCTTAAAGACACGAAAATCATCGGTACGTATGAGGATCTGCCAGATCAGCCGTCTGGATTGACGTTCCATACGATTTTGAATACGGCAGTAAATATGTTTGAAAATGGCGAAGTTGACGCCGTTACGCTTGTCTATACGCGTTTTGTGAATAGCATGGTTCAGACTGCTGAATTGGACAGATTATTGCCAGCAGGAACGAAAATCTTGGTTGATCCGAGTGAAGTTTCTAACACGATTTCTGACGCCAAATATGAGCCGAGTATTCCAGAAGTTTTGGACGCGGTGGCGTATCGCTTGGTTGGTGCGCGACTGTTGCAGGCGTTGCTCGACGCTCGCGCCAGTGAACATTCTATGCGTATGATGGCGATGAAGAATGCTACGGATAATGCCAGCGATTTGGTTGACGATTTGACGCTAGCTATGAACAAAGCTCGTCAAGGTGCGATTACTCAGGAACTTGCTGAAATTTCTGGTGGCGTGGAGGCGATGGAACAATGATAAATAACACAACCCTATTCGTCAGTACTGTTGTTGTAAAGGACGGTAAGTTGCTGGTCGTTCAAGAAGGCAAAAATAATTATGGTCAATTAGATACCTGGAATTTTCCAGCTGGTCATGTTGAGCCTGGCGAAAGATTGGTGGATGCGGCGATACGCGAAGCGAAGGAAGAGTCTGGCTACACAGTTGCAATTGATAGTATGCTATCGGTGCTGTTGAAAAATACTGATTCTGGTATGTCGCTGGTTGTGTTCTTTCTAGGGCACATTGCCGATGATTCTCCTGTCGCGCACGAAGAAGGAATCCAGCAGGTTGACTTCGTGACGTTAGAGGCTTTAGAGAAACTGAACTTACGCTTCCCTGATGATATGATAGAGCCGGCTCGTCGAGCATTGTCGGATAAGAGTTATTCTTTGGATATAATTATGGATTATCAGGAGGCGTAGATGCGATATGAAAAGTGAGATTAATACAAATGAAGTGCGGAGGAAAAATTGATGAGTAAAACACTAGGTAAAATTATTCAGATCGTTGGCGTGGTCGTTGACGTGGAATTTCCGCGAGACGTTGAACTTCCAGCGATTTACGACGCGTTGCACGTTAAAAACGGCGATGAGAATTTGGTATTGGAGGTGGCTCAGCACTTGGACGAACACACTGTTCGAGCAATTGCCCTGTCTTCGACGGATGGATTGAGCCGTGGCGCAGAAGTTGTTGCGACTGGCGCTCCAATTTCCGTTCCAGTCGGCGCGGAAACTCAAGGACGAATGTTTAATGTTGTTGGTGAAGCGATTGATGAAAAGCCGCAACCAAAGGGCAAAACCGCCCCAATTCACCGCCCCGCTCCAGCGCTTTCTGAGCAGTCAAATAAGACTGAGATTTTGGAAACTGGTATTAAAGTTGTTGACTTGATTGCGCCACTTGCTAAGGGCGGAAAGGCCGGCTTGTTTGCCGGTGCTGGTGTCGGTAAAACTGTTCTTATCACTGAGTTGATCAATAATATCGCTAAGTTCCATTCTGGAAACTCTGTTTTCGCCGGTGTTGGTGAGCGAACTCGTGAAGGTAACGACCTTTACTATGAAATGGAAGAAGCTGGCGTTTTGGACAAGACTTCGCTAGTTTTTGGGCAAATGAACGAGCCACCTGGAGCACGTTTGCGCGTGGCATTGTCGGGTCTGGCGATGGCTGAGGCTTTCCGCGATGAGGGTAAAGATGTCTTGCTATTTATCGACAATATTTATCGTTATACTCAGGCTGGTGCTGAGGTGTCGGCATTGCTTGGTCGTCTGCCAAGCGCGGTTGGTTATCAGCCAAACCTTCAGCAGGAAATGGGCGCCTTGCAAGAGCGCATTACTTCAACAAAGAAGGGTTCGATTACCTCTGTTCAGGCTGTCTATGTGCCAGCTGACGACTTGACCGACCCAGCTCCTGCGACGACCTTTGCTCACCTTGACGCTACAATTGTGATGAACCGTGCTTTGACAGAAATTGGTATTTATCCAGCGGTTGACGTTTTGGACTCCAGTTCAAACTCGCTTGATCCAGAAATTGTCGGCGAAGAGCATTACCGCGTGGCGCGCGAGGTTCAGCGAATTTTGCAGCAATATAAAGAGCTTCAGGATATCATCGCTATTCTTGGTATGGAAGAATTGTCGGACGATCAGAAGCAGATTGTTGCCCGCGCTCGTCGTATTCAGCGATTCTTGGCGCAGCCGTTCCACGTGGCTGAGAAGTTTACCGGAAATCCAGGTGTTTACGTTAAATTGGAAGATACCATTCGCGACGCTTCCGACATTTTGGCTGGTAAATACGATGATAAGCCTGAAAACTGGTTCTATATGGTTCAGGGTACGCTGGCTGATCAAGTTGCTCGCGACGCTGAAGCTGAATCTGCCGAGGCTAAAAAACATTCTGAGAAGAAAGCTAAATAGTCATGAAATTGTCATTAGTCACACTTGTCGGTACGAAGGTTGATGAAGAAGTTTATTCGGTGTCAATTCCGACTACTGACGGCGAAATTTCCGTTTTCCCAAGCCATGAACCGCTAGTGACGATTGCACGGGACGGCGTAATTACCGTGCGTCGACATAAAGAAGACTCTGATAATCAGTTGGAATATTTCGCAATCTCTGGTGGCGTGGTAAAAATTGACTATTCGTCGGTGCAAATTTTGGTTGATGAAGCTGATCACGGTGACGACATCATCGAGGCGGAAACTCAGAAGGCTCTGGAGCGTGCTATCAAGGCGCGTGATGAAGCTGGCGATCAAGTTGAGCGCGAGAAAGCCAAGCAGCTTATCGATCGTCATATGGTGCGATTGAAGGTTGCTGATCTTCATAGGCGTAAACGACGACACTAGAATTATGTTGCTACGTTATAAGCGTGAAGTCTAGCATGTCGCGTAGAGCGTGAATTGCCATCTCCGCCTCCAAACGTTCATACATAGGAAAAATGTCGGGTATATTTTTCTCGTATGTTTTCAAAAAGTGGTCGTTGAATTGTTGAGGACTTACAGGAGAGCGTTTAGTTCCAAATCTAGAGAGCGATTCCATATATAATGCGATGTCGTTGAACGTGTCATCTGGACTATTGAGTTTTCGCATTTCTGTTAAATCTACTATGCGGACTCTATTATTGACATCTCTCGCAGTATTTTTTACCTGAAAATCTCCGTGCATCAGACCGAAATCGTTTAGTGTCACTAACGTCAATGCTGCTGTAGTTAGAGCTTCTGATATCTCTGACTCAGTAGGTTTGTGCGCCTCATTTAAGATGGTGTTGTCGTAAGTAACAACTCCTGATTCGAATTCGGTAATAACACTATAATTACCCCCCCCATCTAGTAAATCCTAGGACCTGAAATGTTAGTCGTCTTCCTTCTTCTCTGCTATTAAGATACTTTATTGTATTATATTCGCGAATAACGCGACTTAATGAGTCGGCTGCCTTTATTGCTACTGGTTGAATTATTTTTGGAGAACTATCTGTTTGCCCCGATATTGTCATGTCTCCGAACTGGACTTGATAAACACTATCTTCCCTACCTTCTGCATATTTTGGTACCTTATCCACTCGGACATCGAGGGGAGTTTGATTTGGTTTTGAAACATCCGATAAGAGTATTATACCTTCCGGACTATTTTTCAGGTTAGATGTTGTAACATCTGAAGGGTGAATATAAGATAGTTTACTTTCTAGATATTCAGACATACTTATATTATATCATAATAACTATACTTTTTCAATCAATTTGCGTATAGTACTAAGACTCTAATTAATACTAATCTAAATAGCGACGTCTTCCGTCGTCTATTCTCTGTCTTCAGCGATACCAAAAGTAACAGCCACGAATAGGGACAGAACCACTACAAACCCTGAGATAATGGCGATAGTTTTTGATGTTTCAAATGAAATAGCGTTATTTGTATACACGGATAATGTTGAAAAGGTCTCCATGTCGCTAAAATCAGGCATTGCAAGGCCGCAGATAAATAATGAGATTGACATGACGATGAAGGAAACACGTACTATTGTGGTGAGATGGTCTTTTGATACATGGCGTTTTTTCATTTGTCGGGAGATGATTGCAAGACAGATACAGCTAACGATAAGCGCCCACGGGGCAAGTAGTGCTAGTACCCAACCGCCGATGCCAGTAATGAATCCGCGTGCGAACGAGAACCAGATAGCACTTACCCATAATGCTATGACGATCCATGTGTCTATGGCCTGTTGTTTTTGTAGTTTTTGTTTTTTTGTTGTCATGTCAATAAGTATAGTGTGGATGATCGTTGTGTGCAAGTATTGATCGCACCTCGTCGGTCGTCGTGGTGTGCATCAATTTCTCCCGAAGTTCCTTTGCGCCATCAAAGTCGCGAATATAAATCTTGAAAAAACGTTTTAGTGTTTCAAAAGGTCGCCCTAAAATCGGCTGGTAAGAGTCAAATAAATCCAAGTGATAATTAAGAAGCGCCAACAGTTCTTCTTTATGATTATCTGCGTCAGTTTTCGATTCACGGAAGCAGAACGGATCACTGAAAACACCTCGCCCAATCATAATCCCATTCACGCCAGGATGTTTTCTGGCAATTTCCAAGCCATGTTCTCGGTCGCGAATGTCGCCGTTGATAGTCAAAAGAGTTTGTGGGGCAATTTCATCGCGTAGCTTAACAATCTCGTCAATCAATTCATAATGCGCCGCAACTTTGCTCATCTCTTTTTTTGTGCGCAGATGAATCGTCAAATTCACGATGTCTTGTTTGAGAATTGTCGTAAGCCACTCGCGCCACTCGTCGACGTAAGTATAGCCCAGCCGAGTTTTTACGCTAACTGGCAATCCAGATTTTTTGGCGGCGTCAATTGCAGCTATCGCTATGTCGGGTCGACGAATCAGAGCCGCACCGCCGCTTTTAATGGCAGACTTGGCGGGACATCCCATATTGATATCAATTCCGTTAAAGCCAAGTTCCGCGCAGTGCTTAGCGAAAGCTTCCATGTCCCCTGGCTCGCCACCCCAAATTTGCGCAATCAGCGGCTGCTCATCGTCAGTTTTGATTAATCGACCAGCTATGGCTTTGTCGCCAGCATGCACCCAGCCGGTAGCATTTGCGAACTCAGTGAAAAATATATCTGGCGCGCCAGCCTGTTTCACGACATGGCGAAACACGACGTCGGTGACGGCTTCCATTGGTGCCAATATAAAAAATGGCTGTGGTAAATCATTCCAAAACGATGTCATCTCTGTTATTTTATCACAAAAAGGAGAAAACCCTATCTCATCATCGAGATAGGGTGTGGGCGGGCTCAAGCGGTTCTGTTCGTAGTAGTTTCTAATCTCATCTTTGAGAGAAGAATCTGCGACGAATGAATCTCGCGAACCCAAAATTGGGGGGGGAGGAAGCAAGACGTCTTTGTCTTGCTTTCTCCCCGGCGGACATGGAGGGAATCTTTGCTCCTCATGTGAAGCAAAGGGATTCCAATTTTACATGTCCCGTGATTCTTTTTTCCGGATTATACCGGCTGGCTGAATCATGCCAGGAGTGGGCGGACGCTCTCTTGCTGACGCGAGGTCAGCGGTTTCGGAGTCGCACAAACCCCGACCGTCTAAACTAAAAAACTATCGACGAGCCTGATAGCTCGTCCCACAAGCTTTGTTCTCCTCATCTTGTGCCACCGCATACGCGATGAATAGTTTGTCCAGGTCGCGCTTGTTTACTCCAGTGCGCTTGGCCATCTCATATTCCTGCTGCGCGCGTCGGCGCGCATCAGTTTGGTTTCCAGCCAAAATGATCACCCCCTCCCTGCCGCAGTTGCGGCTATAAAAAAGGATCTCTAACCATCTTTCAGACCATGCTTTTGTGCGAAGCATGGTCAGGACTTGACACCATTTGTAGCGTCAAGTCGAGAGCTGCTTTATCAATAAAGCGTTTATTATAATAACACTAATTATAAAAAAATGCAACAATATACCAGAATATTTTTATATTTCGCCCGCCAGTAGGTCTTTTTCGAATTGCAACATTCCCTTATAATCCGCCGAATAGCCAGAAATATCCGGCAGATCTAACGTGGTGATTTTCTGCCAAATGATGTTTACGAGTTTCGCGAATTCAGATAATTCTTCTCTGGAGAACGTATCTTCCAGACTGAGAATATCGCCGGTCTTAATGTCTGGTTCGACAAATTGTAGTCGCCCGCCGGTGAAAGTGAAATTGCTATAATCGCGTGAATGCTCGACCAGCAGCTGATAGAACATCAATTGTTGACGATATTTATGAAGTTTGATTTTCTCGTAATCAGCCGAACCTTTCCAGGAATACGCTGGCTTGCCGGTTTTATAATCCGTTACGAAGATGGTTTTATTTTGCTTGTCGATGTCGACAACGTCAAGTTCACCAGTCAATCTGGCGCTATCGATAATTACGCCTTGGTTTGAAAAGTCCAATTCCGCCAAGTCCGTGTCGTGAAAATCTGAAGATTTGGCGTTTAAGAACGCAGTCAAAGCCGACTTCCCTTTGTCTAAATACAATTGAAAATCGTCCGCTGGCAAATGCTGGCTCTCGAGGGATTTTTGGAAAAATTGGAGGATTTGTTCGGTGCTTGGCAATTGGTGGTCGGCGCTGAATGAGCAATGTGCTTGCTGAAGGCTGCTGTGAATCGCAGTTCCGTAAGCTGCGGCGGAATTTTTGGCGGATGGAAAATGTAGCAAATTGTTCAATAAGAAATTCTGCGGCCCGCCGCGTGAAACGTCTAGGAAGTTGTTCAAATGCGTCGCAGAAAGCTTGTACGTTTCGAATGCTGGCGCCAATAAGTCCTTTAATTCTGGAACGATTGGTGAAGTTAGTCGCGTCGTCCAATCGGTTTCAGCGAGTTCAATTTGTTCAACTGGATCGTCGCTGGTTGGAATGATGGTTGGCGCGCAATTTGTTAAGAAACTGGCGATTATCGTGTCGCTACCAGAATCGTTGGTTTGGGAATAAGTCATGGTCAATGTGGTTTTGGCGCGAGTCATCGCCACGAAAAACAGCCGAAGCCGCTCGTCGTAAGTAGCGCCCGCTGGCTGAAGCTGGAGATTTGCGGGATATCGGATAGCTCGACTACGTGTGCGGACTTTTTCGCCCCAAGCGCTGTCAATTGCCCCAATCACGAAAACGTGCGGAAATTCCAAGCCCTTGGATTTGTGTGCAGTCATTAAGTTTATGGCGCCACTGATTGAGCTTGCTTGTGTACGGATTTGTGTCAAGCGAGTTTTTGTTGAAATATGTAGGTCAATAAACTCCAAAAAATCTTCCAGTGTTGGGTTTTTATCGGTGATTCGGTCGCGAAGTTTTTGACGCAAAGTGCGCAAACTTTCCAAAATTGTCAGATATACTTCTGGGTTTTTATCTAGCTTTTCTGGCGAGAAATAGAAATTGGCGAGAGAATTAACCTGAAGGTTGTCGCTTTCGTCATTAGTTAAGCCTAATAAATTGTCTAATTGCTCTTCCAGCGGCAGATTCGGCACGTCTTTAGCGCGCTCCAAAAGCCACTCCGCAAATTCCTTAAATACGCTGTTCGCCAGCATACTTTCCAGCCACAATTGCCGATTTTTGTAAGCTTGAAGGCCCAACTTCCAGATGTCCAGCGCAGAAAATCCAAACGCGGGATGAGCCGTAATTTCCGGTAGTAAACTATTGGCAACGTCCAAATTATTCTGGCTAATCGCCACGACAGTTCGCGCTAATTTGTCCAGAATCTGAATTATGTCTTGCTCCAAAATATCGTCGTGACGCTCGTAATTGACAAAAAGATTTTCCTTATAAAGATGTGGAAGGATTTCAATGAGTTCTTTGTGGTGGCGCGCAATAATCGTGATGTTTTCTGGTTTCTCGCCGTTTTTTATTAGCTCGGCAATTTGTTTGGCAATTCCCGCTCGCTCTTCGCCAACAGATGAGAATTCTTGGATTTCGACTTTTGAGCCTTCGCTATTTGCGTGTGCGGTCAATTGCTTTGATAGTCCGTCGATCGTGTTTTCCAGTCGATCCGCGCCTTGAGTGATAACGTCCCGCGCCGATGATAAAATGTTTTCGGCGGAACGATAATTGTCGGTCAAAACGATGATTTTTGGGTCGTTATAATGTTGGCGGAAACGCTGGATGTTGCCCACGTCTGCGCCCTGGAAGCTGAAGATTGCTTGGTCGTCATCGCCGACCGCCATGATGTTTGGATTGTCGTCGTTCTCGCTGGTCAAATTGAACAATAATCGTAATTGCGCCAAGTTCGTGTCCTGGAACTCGTCGACCATGATGAATTGGAATTGCTCTTGGAGATTTGCGCGCAGTTCTGGATGGGATTCGCAGGCTTGAATAACGGATAAAATCATATCGTCGTAATCAAATAATGAGCGCTCAGACAGAATATTTACGTATTTTTCGTGAACGTCGATTGCGGCGGATAATTTTTCTGCGGCGGTAAAATCTTTCAGGACAAATTCGCCATTGGCATTTTTTTCGCACCATTTATTTTTCCAAGCGGTCAGTGGCTTGGTTGAGTTTTCGTCAATTGCTTCCTGGGTGGCATGCACGATACTCAGCGCCAAAACGTTGGCGTATGGCGTGATTGAGGCTGGCAATTTTGAGTTTTTCTCGTCAGGATTTTTGGCGGCTAAATTGGCAATTTTCTCAGCTATCGGCGCAAACAACTCGATTGTCTTTTTCGATATTTTGGCGGAAAATACTTGCTGAATATCTGGCGCGATTTCGGCGATTGTGCTTTGATTGTCCTCAATAATTGACCGTAATTCTGACGGCGTTAAACCGCTTTGCTTGAACTCAGAAATAATGCGGATGAGGTCTTTGATGTAGACAAATTCCCCATTGTTTTTCGCGCTTAATGGATTTCGCCAATCAAGTTCTTCGAGTATTCCAGAGATAATTTGATATTGCGTCAATTCGTCAACCGGCTGAGCGTCGGCGCCACGGAAAAAATACTCGCGATGTTGATTGATGATTTCTGTGCCGAAGCTGTGGAACGTGTGAATCGCAATTTTATACGCGTCCTCACCGATAATCTGGCGAAGTCGTTGGCGCATATTCGTGGCGCCGCTTTCAGTAAACGTTAGACACAAAATACTGTTCGGTAAAGTGTCGGTCTGTTTCAGGATTTGGGCGGTGCGCATACTTAGAAGCTCGGTTTTCCCCGTTCCTGGCCCAGCAATTACCAAAAGTGATCCGTGAATGTAGTCGACTGCTTGTCGTTGATTATCGTTTAATTTAGCGTAACGAGTATTGAAATCCATAGTTTTATTTTACCATGTTGGCGGTCTTCGGAGCGTGATATCAAAATTGCTAATACCCAAAGTATTAAGCGACTTGAGTTTTGCATTAATCACGCCATTAAAGATTGTACTGAAGAAAATGTCGATGCTTGGAATGAAAAACATCCAGAAGACGCGTTTAAGGGTAAAAGCCACTTGGATATTTCCCGTCAAGCAGTCGAATCGGTCAGACAGGTTGGCTATTAGATTTCATATCTTTGCCATCTCGCGCACCTCATAAAAAAATGGTAAAATATTATCTATGAATAAGGCGACGTACGACGAGCTGGCACTGGAGCGAATTGCTAAGGAAAAATTTGGTTTTCCAATTGATGTTCAATCAATAATTTTGTGGCACGCCGATGTTAGTCGCACGGCTAAGGCGTCGGTGTTTTTGACGAATAAAAAGCAGCTGATGATGTATTTGGAGGCGACGTCGCCGTTGATTTTATCTGATGTTAAAAAGATAATTTCACGAATGGGTATGCGTACGGAATTATTTCTTCCACCAAAAGGTCAGCCGCGATATTTTGAAGATATTGGCAAACGCAAATTCCGCGAAGTTTTTCCTGGAAGAAGGCACGTTACGGATGAAGATTTGCATTTTTATAAAACTTTGGCGCCGTATAATCCCGCCTTGGTTTTGATTTCTGAAGTGAAAAATGGTGAGATATATCAATTTGATTCTGACGCGTACGGAAATTGGCGAGTCGGCGCGAGGTTTAGATATAGAAGGATTCAAACGAGCTAATGCGCGACTACTTGGACATTATTAAGCGGAATCTGCTTTCACCTATTGTCGTGGTGATTTTTTTGCTGGCTGGTGCGCTGGTTTATGTTCGCGAATATCGTGATGCGTGGTTTATTTCGGTGGTGATTGTCGTGAACTCGACGATTGGCATTATTCAGGAATTAAGAGCCAAGCGAGTTTTGCGGCAATTGGAGTTGATGAGTGCACCGAAAGCTCGATTGTTGAAAGATGGAAATGTTGTCGAGGTTGGTTATGATGAGCTTAAAATTGGCGATGAAATTCTTATTCAGGCTGGCGATGAACTACCGGCGGACGCAAAAGTTATTGAGTCGAAAGGTTTGGAGCTGAATGAAAGTATGTTAACCGGCGAGTCTGCGTCGATTGAGAAAAAGGACGGCGATGTCGTGTTGGCGGCGACGACGGTTTTGGCTGGCGAGGGCACGGCGCGAGTAATTGCGATTGGTGACGACACGAAAGCTGGCGCGATTAGCCAAGTCTTGAAACGTTACAAACCAGAACTCACACCTTTGCAATTGGCGATTTGGCGCGCAATTTACTTCTTGACTTACGGCGCAATTGTTCTGTCGCTACTCATCGCTATCGTCTATTATTTCTCTGGCGATAATGTCGTCGTCATCTTAAAAACCATAACTTCGGCGGCGGTTACGGTAGTGCCTGAGGGTCTGTTGTTGGCGAGTTCGCTGCTTTTGGCGTTCGGCTCATTGCGATTAGCTCAGGCGAAAGTCTTGCCGCAAAAATTGTCGGCAATTGAAGCCATGGCGCTTTTGAATTTGCTGGCTGTAGATAAAACAGGCACCTTGACTAGCGATGAAGTTACGCTGGAGCGGGTCGCAGCTTTCGGTGATGAAAATGACTATTCAGACTCTGACATCGCCAGTTTTGCGGCGTTAATTGCTCATGAAACCAGCGGCGGAAATATCACTGGCCGTGCAATTTTGGCGGAAGCTACGTCGCCAAAAAATACGAAAGTTTTGGAAGTTATGGCGTTTTCGTCGGCGCGTAAAATGGCTGGCGTGAGGGCGAATATTGACGGCGAAATTCGGACGTTAATGATGGGCGCGCCAGAGTTTGTGTCGAAGTTGGCGCCGGTAAATGAGGAGATTCAGAAGAAGCTGAATGATTGGGCTGACAATGGCTTGCGCGTGTTGATGCTGGCTGAATTTTCGGACGATAAAACCAAATTGAAAGACTTGAAAAATGGCTCTGGAGTGGCAATTGGTGCGGTTGTTCTGCGCAATTCCCTGCGTCATGGCGTTGTTGAGACGGTAGATTTTTTGCAGCGCCAAGGCGTAACTATTCGCGTAATCTCTGGCGATAACCCGCGCACAGTTCAATACATCGCTAAGGAAGCTGGAATTAAACATCCAGAAAAGGCGATTTTAGGCGAGGATTTGGCGGCGCTTAGCGAAGATGAATTTAATAAAGCGACCGACACTTACACGATTTTTGCCAGAGTTTTGCCAGACCAAAAAGAGCGCTTGATCAATCGATTCCAGCAATCTGGCAAGTTTACTGGTATGGTTGGTGATGGCGTGAACGACGCTCTGGCTTTGAAAAAGGCAGACCTCGGTGTGGCGATGTACGCTGGTGCGCCGGCTTCTCGTCGAGTCTCTGACATTATATTGCTCAACAATTCGTTCACTTCTCTGCCGATGGGAATGAAATTGGGCAATCAAATAATGCAAGCAATCGAAGTCATCGCTGTCCTGTTTTTCCATAAAATTATTTACGGCGTGACGCTTCTTCTTGCGACGATTCTCATCAATATGAATTATCCGTATTCGCCGCGCCACATTACGTTTATGAATATTTTTCTGGTGACTATGCCGACTCTTATGTGGACGCTGTTTCCACCCGTTCCGAAGCATCGAATAAATCCGAAGAGATTCTGGCATGATACTTTGCTGGCTGTTACGCCGATTGCTTTAATTACTGGCGTGACTGTCGCGTTCACCTATTGGATTACCTCTGTTATGTTCCCTGGTCACACTGCAGAAGTCGCAACGATGACGGTGCTTACCGCGACTTTGTTTGGCGTATATTTGGTGTTCTTAGTGGGAATTATGCTGGACGTAGCTATCGATAAATCCGCCAAGCGTGCTCGCTTGCTTTATCTTCTGTCGGTGATTATTGTGGCGGCTGGAAGCTTTGGTTTTGGGTTCCTGAGAGATTTCTTCGATTTCACCGTGCCAAATTTGTTCATAATGTGGCCAGCAGCTGGCGCAATTGTCGTAGCGATGTTAGCCCAGCTATTCATTGCTCGCTGGGCTGGTCGACGAATTGTTCGGTAGTAACTTGTCTATTTATTTAGTAATTTGCCAAAAACGAAATATCCTATAGTCCAGAAAACGCAACCGCATAGTAAAAATATTCCGAATACTTTCAAATAGTCTGCGAACGAGCTTAACTCGTACCAACCACTTATTAATAAACAAGGGAAAATTGTCAATATCATGATGACGAAATGTATGGCAGATTGCTTAAGTAGTGACCATTTTTTAATGTCGTATATTACAGATGCGGCTGCGACTATGGATATTATGACGCCAGTTAAGAATGTTCCTTTGATTTGTGACTGGTCAATTTTTTGATATTCCATCATAAGAGCTAATGCCGACATTATGACAAAAGGAATAATTCCTCTAAACGTAGCTTGCTTTAATATTCTAGTCTTCATGGCCATAGATTACGCTTTCTTATCCAAAACCGCAAGGTGCTCAATGTGCGGCGTCCTCGGGAAGAAGTTGTAGCCTTGATGATGCACGATTTCGTATTTTTCCTGAAGTAGGCTGACGTCTCGCGCCTGCGTGACCGGATTACAGCTCAGATAAATAATCCTAGGCGGCTCAGTTTCCAGTAGTCGATTAGTAACGTCCGCGTGAAGTCCAGCGCGCGGCGGATCAACGATGACAATTTGCTCGCCCGTTATATATTCCAGAGATTTTTCGCTCGGCGCCAAAATCGCCTTGGCGTTTGGTCGATTCAGCTTGGTGATATTCCTCTGCATTTCCGCGACGGCATGTTCGTTAATTTCCACGAGCGTCACGTCATCGCCTCCAATTGTCAAACCAATTGTCCCAACTCCAGAGTAAAGGTCAAGGGTCGGCATTTTTTCATTGCAATTAATCCATTTTTTCATATCGCTTAAGGCTTTTTCGTAAACGGGAATGTTGACCTGGAAAAATCCTTCGCAAGCGTAGTTGAAGGCGACGTCTAAAATCGTGTCGCTCAGTGTTGTGCTGCCGAATCTGTTCAAGCGTTCTGTAATCCGGCTGGCTGGGCTTTTGGGGTCGGAATAGATTATTTCGCCACCTTTGGCTGATAATAATTTGGCTTCGTCCTCGGAAACCAGATTTTCTATCTTATCTTTTACGTACAATTGCCAAACGGTGTTTCCCTGTTGATCTGAGCGAATCAGGAGTGTTTTTAATTGGCGCGCGACGATTGGTTTTGTTCGTAAGAGGTCGCGGATTTCAATTGCCAATTTATTTATGCTCGGGTGTGCCAAGCTGGTTCCGTTGACGATAATTTTCCCCTTGCCACCACGTTTGAAGAATGCCAAGTCCAGAGTTTCCTTTTCGTCGTCGTCCGTTTTGTTTCCGAACCAGCTGAACTCGACTTTATTGCGATAATTAAATTCTACTCTGTCAGAAAATACCTCGATTTTTTCAGGCAATGTGATGTTGTGAAGTAAAAAAGCCTCTTCAATTAGCGACGCTTTGTGTGATTGCTCGCTGGACATCGGCATAATTTGCCAAGGGCTGGTGCTTAAATAGCTATTTTCGTCCTTCGGCGTAATTCGCTCTTGGCTTTTCTCGATAATTTCCGTCACTATTCCTTCGACGAAGTGTGATTTTTTCTTTGTCACGCGAATCGTTACGAGTTCTTTTGGCAATCCTCCCCAGACGAATGCTTTGCGGCCGTCGTCAAGTGTCCCGATAGCTTGCCCGCCGCCAACGATTTTTTCCAATCTTAAAGTCTCAAAAATTTGTTTTCTCATTAGGTTATATTATATCAGGATGTGTGGATTTTTTCTGGCTGGCGTGCTATAATCGTCATTGTCCTGGCAATAGTGGGACGTCGCCAAGTGGTAAGGCACTGGGTTTTGGTCCCAGCATTCGCAGGTTCGAATCCTGCCGTCCCAGCCAAATTTGACAGACATAAATTATCGCTCTTTTGGGCGATTTTTTGTTTTTAGGCAATCAAGCCGTTCTGGTCCAATAGATTCACAAATTCGTCAATGAATAGATTGGTTCTCTCAATTATCACTGTGGTAGTGTCGCCGGTTTCGCGGGCTATGGTTAGCGGTGGCGGAAGCAACTGCGGCAGGTAGCCTTCACGTCGCGGATAGTGCGATCACAAAAAGCGTAGTTTGAAACTACGTCTCGTCCCCGTTGTTACGCATATCGCGACGGGGACTCTTCAATTTATAGGATAAAATCCTTGTAACTTGCCAAAGTCGCCTGTGCGATAGTCTGACTAGTTTGATGTAGGTGTTGCTTCACAAAGTAGTGCCCAAGTTTATACCCCGCCCAGCGCGGTAAAACATCATCGCCGGTGAAAAATATTTTGGTATAATCGTAAACCTTGTCTTCAAAATTGCCTTGTAGTGCGGCAATTATCTTGTCAATTTCAGCTTGAGAAGTTTTCTGCATTTCTCTCAAGAAAAATTGTTGGTTCCGCCGTCCGAGTTTAATTATCGCTTCCTCTTCTAGCGCGACCGCCAACCCCTCCAAAATCATCCCATCAAACATAGTTTCGGCATATTCAGGCAGTTTTTCCCAACGCAGCGAATGCGACATTTCGTGGCAAATCGTTTCGAAAATAAAATCCTCGCTAACCCCGTGCTGGCTTTTATCAACAGAAATCATAATCAAGCGCGAATGAAGCGTTTTGCCAGCGATTCCGTCCTCGGCGATAGTTGGTAGCATAAACGAAGGTGTAGTGATAATTACATCAACTTCGTAATCAAACTGCGCGAACTCGCTCGAAACAAAAGCCTCGGCTTGTTGCGCTGTATTTTTGAATATGGCAATTTCGGCATCGGTGAAAGTTTGGTTGGCGTTAGCGATGTGTAGGTGGAGTTTGCTCATGGTTTTATTATATTGCAATAACATAAGTATTACTATAAGGGCAACGCTATTTATTAAGAGCAATATTTAAATGGAAATCACTAAAATCTCAGCAGCGACCCTCGGCGGGTCGGGGTACGAGCAACTAGCCGAGCAGGGCTTTGCCCTAATTTATCTTTCAATGCTGTGCCATAGTCTGGAAATAGGTTCGAATCCTGCCGTCCCAGCCAAATTTGACAGGTATAAATTATCGCTCTTTTGGGCGATTTTTTGTTTTTATATTAAATTTCAGAAACGGAATAAAATGCTATTAAAATAAAAAAGTCCCCACTCACTAGTGAGGACTAAACTGTCGTGGTGGACAATTGAGATTAGCTAATTTTAACGACTTGTAGCTGTCTGGTCATCAAGCCATTTTTCCAGGAAACAGTTTCGGATTTCTTGTGATTTAATAGACTTTTTCCCAACGGACTATCCACGGAAATTCGCCCGTCCAGAGGGTTTGCCTCCATGCTGTGAACTAGCGTATAGCGGAAAATTTTTCCTTGCTGATCCACCAAATCCACGACTGAGCCAATGGCGATTTTCAATCGATCGCGCTTCCTCGGCAGCGGCTTAGCGTGGCGCAAAATATCCTTCTTCATAAAGATTTTTGATTGGACATTTTCCAGTTGCGTAATCACATCGTTGCGGCGTAATTTATCATCACGTGATTTGGCGCGCCCAATTTCTTTCAATTCTAATATGAGCGCTTTCTCTGAAATCTCTAGCCCAGAAATTTCTTTCTGAAGCTCCTTAAATCCTTTTTTACTTAAAAATGTTGTACTCATACTTCCCCTTTCGGATCGGCAATTTTGCCAATCAACAATCCTATTACAACACCTAATTCTGAAAAATAGCTGAAAATTTACAGAATCGGCAAGGAAATTGTGAAAATGGTTGAGTTTTTTGAGGTGCTAACAGAGATTTGTCCGCCTAGCGCTTTTGTCAATTGCTCCGCTAATGGCAATCCTAATCCGTAGCCTTTTGTACTTTGGTTGCCGCGAAAAAATCGCTCAAAAACGTGTGGCAGAGTTTGTTGCGAAATTGTGCCGTCGTTGATGAAGTTGACGGTGATGTTTTGTTTCGATGGAATGATGCAAATTTTTACCACAGAATTTTTCGGGCTATGTTTCAATGAATTGTCGAGCAAAATCGCGCACAATTCTCGCGTCGCAGTGTGATGAAGCGGAATATTTATGTGTTCTGGGCAATTCATTTTAACTCGCGCTTCAGCTTTCCGTTCACGGATGAGTTCGGATATCAATTCCGTCAAATTAAAGCTTTTATCTTCCAGCGCTAACTTATTTTCCGTCCGCGACAGTTCCAGAAGCATCGCCGTAAGTTCTGTCAACTTATTTATTTCCTCCAAATTGCTTTCCAGAGTTTCTGTAAGTTCTGCTTTATTCGCCTTCCGATTTTTTAGCGCAAATTCAGTCTCTGCTTTCATAATCGCCAAAGGTGTTCGGAGCTGATGACTGGCATTGGCAACAAATCGTGATTGGGCTTTATGGGCGGTTTCTATCGGCCGCAAAGTAATTTTTGCCAATAAATATGAGCACCAACCGCCAGCGAGCAGAACGATAAGATTTATATAGCCCAAACTAATCAAAAGATTTCGAGTTGAATTATCTATTCTTTCCGACAAATTGATTGCAGGAAAATCGCCCTTCCTTTGAACGATAATTTTATGAATTTGCGCATCAACTTCCGAGCGCGCCACCTGAAAAATAATGCTACTAAACAGCAAACTGACGATCATCAAAATCATCAAATACCAGCCCGCCAACTTAATTGTTGCTGAAGTAAAAATTTTCATGATTCAATCCTATAGCCGAAGCCGCGCACGGTTTTTATCAATTGTTTTTTGAACGGTTTGTCGATTTTTTGGCGCAGATTTTTTATGTACGCCTCGACATTATTCGGCAAAATATCAGCGTCAAAATCCCAAACGTGATCAATCAGCGTTTCTTTACTGAGAATCTGATTCGGATGTTGCATCAAATATTCCAGTAGCGCATATTCTTTGTTCGTGAGGTCGATAATTTTTCCTGCGCGAGTTACGGTTTGTTGCTGCTTGTCAATTTTCAAATCGTCAATTTTCAAGATGTCTGGTTGCTGAATTGGTGGACGACGAAGCAAGGCTCGCACGCGCGCCAACAATTCATCAATTGCAAAAGGCTTAGTCAAATAATCATCAGCGCCCACGTCTAACCCAAGCGTTTTATCTTCGGTCGTGCTCAGCGCTGTCAGAAACAGAATTGGCATATTTTTTCCATTTTCGCGCAGTTTTTTAACAATCTCCGTACCTTCTAATCCCGGCAGCATTCGATCAACAATCAACAAGTCATACGGCTGACTATCCGCCAAATTAAAGCCCTCTTCTCCGTCGTACGCCGCATCGACCGCGTATTTTTCGCGCTTCAAAGATTCGGTTATGACCCTCGCAATTTTTCGTTCGTCCTCAATAACCAACAGTCGCATATTTATATTATATCTTTTTTTTCCGCGCTAAGTGTTATAATTTTATTTAAAGAAAAGGAGGCGTATGCCAGATAATAAAAAAATGGTTGAGATTCGTCATTTTAAGATGAGTTTCGGCGATAAAACTGTTATTAAAGATTTGAGTTTTGATGTTTTTCGCGGCGAAGTTTTTGGTTTTTTGGGAAGCAATGGTTCGGGAAAAACTACGACGTTGCGCGCACTGCTTGGACTATATCAACCGACTGCGGGCGATTTATTGATAAACGGCAAGCCATATTCGGTGGAGAGCCAAATTCGCCTCGGATATCTTCCTGAGGAACGCGGCTTGTATAAAAAAGAAAAAGTCTTAGACGTGATGCTTTACTTTGGTCAATTGAAAGGTTTGAGCCGCAAAGAAGCTAAGGGTTTCTCTATGAAGTTTTTGGAGCGCGTCAATTTGAGCGATAAGGCCAGCACGCAACTTGATAAATTATCTGGCGGACAACAGCAGAAGATTCAGCTTGGCGTAACAATTATGGGCGATCCAGAACTGCTGATTATGGACGAGCCAGCCAAAGGTTTTGATCCGGTGAATCGCCGTTTGTTGATGAATATAATTGAAGAGCAGCGAAAAGCTGGCGCAACAATTATTTACGTTACACACCAGATGGAGGAAGTCGAAAGATTGTGTGATCGTTTGATTTTATTGAAGGATGGTCAAGCGGCAGCATATGGAACATTGGAAGAAGTGAAAAAACAATTTGGTGGCGCGTCAATGGACGACATTTTTGTCCAAGTTTACGGCGGCGAAGCGAAGGAGTTGAGCGATGAGTAAAATGCATAATTTGGGGACGGTTTTCAAATTTGAAACGCTTAGAACACTGAAGAAGCCGACGTTTTGGTTGACAGCCTTGGGTTTTCCTCTGTTGATTGGCGTGCTGTATGGCATTATGTTTTGGTCACAAAGCACGACTATTGAAGCGTCAAAAAATCTGGAAAAGCAAGAATTTTCGTTGGAAGTCACGGATGATTCAAAGTTAGTGAAGCCAGAATTACTGACAGCAATTAAAGCCAAAACTGCCAAATCGAAAGAATCTGGAATTGACGACGTAAAAAATAATAAGGTTGACGCGTATGTTTATTTTCCAAAAGATTTAAGTAAGCAAAAGGTTGAAGTTTACGGTAAAGATGTTGGGCTATTCCAAAACGGAAAATACAGCGCGGTGGCACAGAGCTTATTGAGTCAATCAGTAGCAAGCGATGTTAATCCAGCACAAGTTGCAATTCTACGCGACAAAGTCCAATTGTCGTCAACCACATATCTGGACGGAAAAGAGCACGGCGGCATTAATGAGATGATTGTGCCGGGAATGTTTTTGGCTATTTTGTTCATTCTCATCAGTATTTTTGGCAATCAAATGCTCATTAGCACCACCGAGGAAAAAGAAAATCGCACGGTGGAAATGCTGCTTACGACCGTTAAAACCGACACTTTGATTACGGGTAAAATTCTGTCTTTGATGGTGTTGGCTTTGATTCAGATTTTGGTAATTGTTTTGCCAGTTTTGGCGGGCTATTTGGCGTTTGGCTCAAAGTTGCAATTGCCTAATCTAGACTTGAGTACGCTCGTGTTTGATCCTGTGAGAATTGGTCTAGCGATCATAATTTTCTCCGCCAGCTTCACTTTATTTACGGGAATGTTGGTGACTTTGGGCGCGATGATGCCGACCGCCAAAGAAGCCAGCCAGTGGTTCGGAATTGTAATTATGCTATTCATTGGTCCATTTTACGGAATCACGGCGTTTGTTTCCTTCCCTGATTATTTCTTTGTTAAGTTCTTATCGCTATTTCCATTTACCGCGCCGATTCCATTGTTGTTACGAAACGCAATAGGCAATTTGCCAATTTGGGAAGCTTTGCTCGGTACGGCAATTTTGGTCGCTACGGCAGTGTTTGTTATGTGGCTATCCGTGCGCGTTTTCCGCTACGGCGCGATGTCTTATGATAGTAAATTATCTTTGTCGGCGTTGCGGACACGTCGAAAAGCTGGTAAAGTTTAATTATGAAAGTACGTATAGAGATAGACACGAAAACATTTGTGCGATTTTGGCTGGTCGTGATAGGCTTTGGTCTGGCCGGTTTGGCAATTTATTCCGCAAAGGACGCGCTGGTTTTATTGGGAATTTCCCTGTTCTTGGCGTTGGCACTGAATCGTCCGGTTGCGGCTATTGCTAAGAAGCTTCCTGGAAAAAGCCGATTAGGCGGCACGGCGCTGGCGTACACAACGCTGGTTTTGCTTTTGGGTTGTGTGGTTTGGTTTGTTATTCCGCCAATTGTCCAGCAATCCGCCAAATTCGTTGAAAGCATTCCGAGCATAATTGACCAAGCCAGCTCACAGTGGCGTGGCGTCAATGATTTTATTGATAAGAATAATTTGCGCCCACAGGTCGATTCGATGATGGAAAACATTAAGCAGCAATCTTCGTCTTGGGCGACGAGCGTCGGCACGAATTTATTATCCAGCGTTGGCTCTTTGGCGTCATTCTTGGGTTCGCTATTCTTGGTGCTGGTGCTGTCATTCCTGATGCTACTCGAGGGTCCAACTTGGGTGAAGCGTTTGTGGGGATTATACAACGACGAAGAAAAAATGGAGCGTCATAAGAAGCTGGTCGGTCGTATGTATAACGTGGTCACAGGTTATGTTTCTGGACAATTGACGGTTTCTGGAATCGATGCGATATTATCAGGTTTCGTGGTGTTTGTACTAAGTTTGACATTCCCTGTCATAAATTCCAATTTGGCAATGCTCACCGTTATGGCGACGTTTGTATTGACGCTAATTCCGATGTTTGGCGCAACGATTGCTGGCGCGTTGATATCACTACTGCTATTCTTCAATAATATGACAGCGGGCGTTATTTACGCGATTTATTTCGTTGTTTATCAGCAAATTGAGAATAACTTTGTCTCTCCTTCTATCCAATCAAAGAAGGTTGAGCTGTCGGCCCTGACTGTCTTGGTCGCGGTGACAATTGGTTTGTATGTTGGTGGTCTATTGGGTGGTTTGATTGCTATTCCAGCCGCTGGCGTCGTTAAGGTTTTGCTGGACAATTACTTAGAGCAAGCCAAGTCTAACCGCGTTGAGAACGAAAAGCCGCTTAATAAATTAGTTAAGAAATTGAAAAACGAAGATTAGTTTGACGCAGAAAAAATTATAGCCCGTTGAATCTAGCGGGCTATTTCCATGTCCAAACACTGCCGCTTGGCGTATCACGAACGGCAACGCCAGCCTGAAGAAGTTCATCGCGGATTCTGTCGGATTCTTCCCAATTTTTCTCTGCACGTACTTGACGTCGCTGGATAATCAATCTCTTCAAATCGTCAGTAATATCGGGCGTAGACTCAGCCAAATCCAGCCCTAAAATCTCGTCAATCTCATCAATAAACTGCACTAAACTCTGTCGATGAATTTTATCAAGCGGCGTATGATCCAACTTTGAAAATACTTCATCAATCAACGCCAGTGCGCCTGGAGTATCCAAATCGTCGTTCAATTTCTCGACCAATGCCTGACGTCCCGCTAATAACGAAACCGAATCGTCCTGCTCGTCCTTATCATCGTCATCCTCCAGCGTGTCGTGAGTCTGATGTCTCAGAACCGCGTAATCCCGCCAATGATTCAATCGCGCCTGTGCTGCTTCCAGGATTTCCCAAGTAAAATTGCCTTCCGTCTGATAATGCTTACTGAGAATTGCCAGCTTAAACGCCATCGGACTAAAACCTCGCGAAATAATATCTTCCAGCGTAATAATATTCCCCAGAGATTTACTCATTTTTCGGCCGTCGACTTTTATGTGATTATTGTGTAGCCAAATCTGAGAAAATTGCTTTCCAGTCAGACTTTCGCTCTGGGCAATTTCATTCGTGTGATGAACTGGAATATGATCAATCCCGCCCGCGTGAATATCAATAGAATCCCCAAGTGTTTCACGGGCAATTGTCGAACATTCCAGATGCCAGCCAGGAAAGCCAATTCCCCACGGACTATCCCACTCCATATCGCGCTTGGCGTCTTTTGGCGAAAACTTCCATACGGCGAAGTCAGTAATATTACGCTTTCCTTCAACGCTCACTCTGGCGCCAGCTTCCAGGCCCGCCACGTCCAGCCGCGCTAATTTCCCGTAATCCTTCAAAAGCGACGTGTCAAAATACATGCCGTCGCTGTCGATTTTATATAAAAATCCTTTTTCGTCCAGTCCTTTTGCGAAGTCAATCTGCTGCTGAATATAATCCGTCGCCCGCACCAAATAATCTGGTTTTATCAATTTCAGCACGTCGTAAGCCTCGTGATTTGCAACGGAAATATATCTTTCCGCTACATCCCAGGCAGTCTTCCCCTCACGGCGCGCACCTTTTTCCATTTTGTCCTCGCCGTTATCGTCGTCGCTGGTCAAATGTCCAACATCAGTGATGTTTTGCGTTCGAATAACGGGAATATCTTGCCAGCGTAACAATCGTACCAACACGTCCCAGTAAATATAGCCAACCCAGTTGCCGATATGTGGTTGCGAATAAACTGTTAGTCCACAGGTGTAAAATTTGACCGTTTCTCCGTCGAGCGGCGTCAGTTCGTCTTTTTTTCTGGTAAGCGTATTGTAGAGTTTTATCATTAATTCTATTGTACGGCACTCTGGTTGGTTTTTCAAAATTGATATAAAAAACAGCCCCAGTTGGGACTTAATAATTTCAAGGAATAGCGATAAGCAGCCTTATATTTTTTCTCAACTCTGTTACGGTTGTAAAAGATTTTTCTACTATTTGTAAGAATCGCTAAATAAATTACTAATCCAGCCTCTGCTTCGCCGCCGCCAAATAATACCGATAATAGCTCTTCGGATCTGGCACGAAAAAGCCGTCGCCCATGTCGTCATTCGGATGAACTTCAATATGCTGGTCGTTGGCATACGGCTTGATGAGGTGTACGAATTCAAACTCGTATTCACCGGAAATCTGCTTTAACTCTCTGCTCTGATCAAGTGGATCAGGATAATCCGTCATCACCAGCGCGAAATATTGCCCACTTTTATTAGCAAATAAATGGAATATCGTATCAGGACAGAGCGGTGCAAGAGACGCTAGCTGGCGGATATATGACGCGTCGTCGAGAATTGGGAACGCTTCGCTGATTATTTCTGGGAATAGGATATTTGGATGATCATTCATGCGATAACAATGTTACGATAATTTTTAACTCTGCCCTGCTTCTCGCAAAGCTTGATCCGTCGCTGTAACTAATTCCCGTACGATTTCATCATAGCTCTCATATACGCGGAATCCTGCCGCGTACGGATGGCCGCCGCCGCCAAAATATCCAGCTACGGTGTCAGCGATTGGTAAATTACCTCGTAGGCGCGCAGTTAATTTGCCGTCGGGGTAAGTTTTAATAACACAACTAAGCGCCACGCCTTCGACCAACCTTAGTTCGTCGCCAATCAACGCGCCAGGGTTATAAGCGTCGCTGTAGGTTTGGATTTCTTCAAATGGCACATGTACCAACGCCAATTGTCCGTCTAATAAATATTCGATTCGCTCGATCAACTTTCCCTTGTACGCCAAAATTTCTGGCGATTTTTTCATAAATTCGCGTCGTCGCTCTTCAATTTCCGCATTAGACGCGCCCAGCTCTGTGAGTTCTCCCGCCGTATGAAAAGTCTGAGCTGTGGTGTTTTGCGTAGTAAGCCCCAGGCTATCGCTCATAATAGCTATCAATAAATCTTCGGCCGCCTGAGGATTTATCTTCCAGTCGGAATGCTTGAACAGTTTATATAGCAATTCCCCGGTCGCCACGACGGTTTCTGATAACATAATATGATCAAAGCTAAGTGTCGATTCGGCTGTGTGATGGTCAATAACCAGAGTTGGGTGAGTTTCCAGAAAATGTCGCGCTCCAGGAGTTTCTAATACCTTACTGAGAAGTACGTCCGCACTTGTATCGACAATTATTGCGGCGTCGGCTTGAAATGGAAAGTCGTTCTGCACTCGATCCCAATCGCGAATATAATGAAGATATTTCGGTATATCTACTGGACAATATAAAGTAACAGTCTTCCCTAGGTCGCTTAAGACTTCTTCTAGCGCCAAGCTTGAACCCAGGCTGTCGCCATCGGGATTTTCGGCTTGAATAATAACTATATTGTTTGCGGATTGAATGAATTGTTTAGCTGTATCTAGCATATTATTTATTATAACAAATGATTTTTACTCTAATATAATATATATTGTTTTTAATTACATAAGTGGTATAATATGTGATGGACTATTAAAAATACTGCGCAATCGAAAAAACATAAACATTTTTATAAATTATTATTGACAAAATATAAAGATTGTGCTAGTATGAGGACATAAAGCCTGAAGATAGGGCTGGAAAGAGGAGTTTTTATGAACAAATTTAAGAAAATCGGCATCGCTATCTCTCTGGGATTCGCTATGCTCGGTGGAATCTGGTTGGCATCACCTTCACAGGCTGCCGGCTGTAACAAATTTAACGTTGTATACTGTGGTACACATTCTATGTCAGAATTACAAACAGCATACAGCCGTACAGAAATTAAAGAACTATATAAAGAATGGTACATTACCAGCACTATGATCCAAGGTGGATCAAACATGCGTGAGGGTGTAGTTGACGCAAACGGTAACATTACTGTTGACGGTCGTGTCGTGGCTACAAACTCTATAACTGTACAATCTAAGGCTGGTACTCGTCAGCCTCAGCCACAACGTAGCTACAAGACTTCAAATGGATACACTTATTACCAATATCCAACTAGTCAAAGCTTCGTTGACGGTCCTAAGAGCTACAAAATGTATGCATGGTTTGACAACGATGGTAAGTTTATCACTGGTGTGATTAAAGACTGTGGTAACCCAGTTTGGGGTACTCCAACAACACCTCCTGCAAAACCTGCATTAACATGTGACGCATTGCAAGTTCTAAAAATTGAAGACAACACCTACAAGTTTGTTGTAAACGCAACTGCTAAGAACGGTGCAAGCATCACCAGCTACACATACAACTTTGGTGACGGTACAACTAAGACTATTAACTCATCTACAATTGAACACACTTACACAAAGTACGGCAGCTTCAAGGTTACTGTAACTGTAAATGGTCAAGAAAACGGCGAAGTCAAGAAACAAAGTCCAAACTGTGAAAAGACTATCGTAATCGAACCTGAAACAAAACTTCAAGTTTGTGACCTTAAGACTAAGAAATATGTAGAGATTAAGAAGTCAGAATTTGATAAAAGTAAGTACTCAACAAATCCAAATGACTGTAAAGAAGCACCTGCTAAGATCACAATCTGTGTAATCGATAAAAAAGAGCTTCGTGAAATCAAGAAGGAAGAATACAACGAGTCAAAGCACACAACTGACTTGAGTAAGTGTAAGGAAGTTCCTACTACACCTACTACCCCTACACCAAACACTCCTTCAACACCAACACCTAGCCCAGAATTGCCAAAGACTGGTGCAAGTGACGCAATTATGTCAGCACTAGGCCTAGGTGGACTAACTACAGCTACTATCGCTTACATCGCTAGCCGCCGCCAAATGTAATAAGCTAAGCTAGCAACGAAATACCCGCCGAGATGGCGGGTATTTTTTTATTGGTTATGAAGCTTTGAATCTATAACTGTTTTCGACCTTCCAGCGCGTGAGTCAGCGTGATTTGGTCTGCATATTCGAGGTCAACGCCGACTGGAATGCCTCTAGCCAAGCGTGTGATAGTCGTATTCAATCCAGCTTCTTGGATGTAACGCTGTAAGAATAGCGCAGTAGACTCACCCTCAACTGAAGCGTTCGTAGCAATAATAATCTCCTGAACATCGTCGGTTTTTATGCGCTCAATTAGTTCTGGGATATGCAATTGCTCCGGTCCAATATTGTCAATTGGTGAGATAACGCCGCCCAGCACGTGGTATGTACCCAGGAACTGCCCTGTTCTTTCTATAGCAACGATATCTAACGGCTCCTCAACCACACAAACGATTTTTTTATTCCTGTTCGAATCTGCGTATAAAGGCGACATGTTATCCTCTGAGTCGATCAGCGCAAATGTCTTCGGGCAGGTTTTTACGCGGTCGTGTAATCGGTCTAATGAATGCGCTAATTGCTTTGCGGATTTGGGGTTGCGGCGTAAAACCGCGTAGGCATATCTTTCAGCCGTACGCGGTCCAACTCCAGGTAGATTACCAAAATCATCAATTAAAGCAGTCAGAGCTTTTGGTAAAATGTCGATTGACATGACTTTAGAATGGCAAGTTGCCCAAGCCGCCCATCAATGGCTTCATAGTTTCAGCAGCGACTTCCTGAGCCTTTGTCATACCGTCGCGAACTGCGATTTCGATCCAGTGTTCCAACTCTTCGATATTCTCCAAGTCAACCATTTCTGGGTCAATCTTTACAGACTTGATCTTTAATTCGCCAGTGATTTGTACGATCACAGCGCCATCGCCAGCCTCAACTTCGATGATTTCTTTGCCTAATTGTTTCTGTGCTTTGCGTAATTGTTGCAGCATTTTTACCTGATCAAACGCCATATTCCTCCTTATTTAACACTTATAATTATACCCTATTTTCGGTCGGATGTGTAGATATAGAAGCGGTCGCCGTCTTTATGATCATTGACAATTACTGACGACAAGTGCCCAGAGTAAGTCCACGGAATTTGAGACTTTACGCTGTGACTAACATATAAAGTCTGTCCGACGGTTGCTGGCGCTGTGTGGATAATTGATATTTGATGATAGTTGTGTTTTTGAAGCGCTTCGTAAATCGGTGATTCTTCTTTACTAACCAATAACGAGAATGAATCGGTCGGCGCGGTATTTTTACGGAGTAGGGATAAATCTTTATTAAAGCGTGAAGCTGCTTCTGGGAAATAGCGATAACCGTCAATATAGCGGAAGCTGCCGCCTGCCACTATAACGATAATTAGCATTGATATGAGAACCAGTCCTGTGCCGCGAGCGTATGGATTGCGCGGGAAAAGTCCGTACCACATATTCATTAGGGATTCCAATCCAACCGCCAAGAGAATGAATAGCGGGATGATGATTATCGGGGTGAGGCTTGGCTGGAAGATGAGTAGCGCCAATGCTAAGATTAGCCACGACCAAATCATAAACGAGCGGGCGCTGGAGATTTTTTGGAAGCTGCGGAATAGTCCTAGTCCGATTAACACCATTGCGTTGATGTCCATAATTGGTGTGATTTGGTTCCCTACGACTGATGGGAAAATGCGGATGTATGTGTAATATAAAGTCCTGAGGTTTGCAACGATGTCAAAACTTAGGCTGTTGATGCCGATGAGGTTGTAAAATAGCGCGTGGGATTTATAGCAAAGAAAACTAATCGCACAACCAATCGCGAATAAAATAGCGTACGGCACAATCCAAGACTTGCGATGTTTTCGGGAGATGAGGAAATAGCGTGGATGCGGATGTAGAAAGGCGATAATCAGAAGTCCCAGATTGATATACCAAAAATACGGAGTGAAGAGGCTGAGTGCCGTGGTGATGGCTAAGCTGATTCGCCAAATGGAGGCATTCTGGGCTTTCTGGAGAATCAATGTAGCGAAAAGTAAAGTTAGCGCGGTGTAAAAGATGTATAAAATGCCAACAGTAGCGCTTTGACCGATGAATAAAAATTGACCAGTCGTCGCCATGATTAATAGCGATAGAATCGTTGTGGATGGCTTAAACCAGCGTTTTAAGAGGAAGAAAATAGCGACAGAGCTGGCGATTGAAAGGATTACGGCGGGTGCTTTAATTGTTAATAAGCTGACGCCGAATAGCTTGAAGAATAGCAATTGAAGAAGGTGAAAAGGTAGATTTGTGACGGCGATTCCCTCGACGCTAAAGTTCAAGTGATTTGTCGTATTGACCATGTCGATTTCTGCTTGCGACAAACCACCTGGTATGTGCAACGCGGAAATTATAATAGCTCCTATATACAGCAGCGCCAGCAGCGTATAGCCGAAAACGTAGCGCCATCGGTAAAGGAATATATCGGTAACTTTTTGCTTTTTCATTGGTATGATTATAACACAATTCTATTCATGCTTGCGATCCAGACTCATAAAGCGTAGGCGCTCTGGGTGGAAGTATAATTGGACTTTACCAACTGGACCGTTACGGTGCTTAGCGATGATTAAGTCTGTAATATTCTGGACTTCCGGGTTGTCGGGTTCGTAATATCCAGGGCGATAAATAAAGCTTACGATGTCGGCGTCCTGCTCAATGGAACCGGATTCACGCAGGTCGGCTAGTTGCGGAATTGGCGGCGTACGAGATTCTACAGAACGGCTCAACTGACTCAGGGCGATTAGCGGCACATTCAATTCGCGAGCAATAAGCTTCAGTCCGCGTGAAATTTCCGAAACTTCCTGAACACGGTTCCCGTTGTGGTTTCCGTTGGCCTGCATAAGCTGCAAATAGTCGACGATGATTAGTCCCAATTGGTTTTCGTGGGCAATTCGACGTGCTTTAGTTCGCATCTCCAAAACTGATAATCCCGGCGTGTCATCGATGTAAATTGGCGCCTCAGCCATTTCTCCCATAGCCTCAGACAACTTCGCAAAATCTTCATCGCTCAGGTTTCCGGTGCGAATATTCCAGCTATCAACTCCCGACGCATCCGCCAACATACGGTCGACCAGCTGCTCCTTGCTCATCTCTAGACTGAAGAATAGAACGGGATTTTTTTCAATCGTTGCCACGTTATAAGCCAAATTTGTCACTAGCGTCGTCTTACCCATGGCTGGACGCGCCGCCAGAATGATCAAATCTGATTTTTGCAAGCCAGCGGTCATATTGTCCAGATCGCGATAGCCAGTACGAACTCCCCTGAGAGAACCTTTATTCTTGCTGAGCTCTTCAATTCGGTCAAAGCTATCCGTCAGAATACTTTCCAGACTGACCAAATCTTGCTTGGTTGATTGGTCTGATACGCTGAAAAGTTCAGCTTCGGCCTTCTCTAATAATTCCTGCGTGGTCGTCGATTCGTCATAGCCAAGCTCGGAAATATCACCACTCGCTTTTATCAGACGCCTGCGAACCGCTGCTTGCGCAATCATTTCCGCGTAAGCCGATGCGTGCGCTGCCGTTGGGACGTAGTTCGTTAGCTCTGTCAGATATGCCGATCCGCCAACCAATTCCAGCTCGTCCTTTCGCTTCAACTCGTCGGTTAAGGTCAGAAGGTCGACAGGCTTGTGTTTTTCAAATAGCCGCATCATTCCAGCAAAAATCAATCCGTGATTCTTGTCGTAAAAATCGCTAGGGTGAGTAATTTCTGCGGCGTCCGCCAAAACTTCCTCGTCAATTAAAACCGCCCCAAGCAAACTCTTTTCCGCGTCCAAATTTTGTGGCGGTATCTTCCCTTTTACTTCTTCACTTTTATCTGCCATTAAATATCCTCCAGCTTAACTTCTTCGCCGCCACCCATTAATTCTGCAATTTCCGCCAATTTTTCGTTCTCTGGCGGTTTCTTCTCTCCAATTATATCAATTTCCAAATCCATCGCGGTTTCTTCTGAGATAATTTCTGAGATCAATGGTTTGTTTTTTGCGTCGTCCAGCTTTTTCTTATAAAACGCGGAACCTGCGTAAATTGTCAATTTTTCACCGTCAAACGACCACTGGCTTTTCTGCAATAATGACGCCAGTCCGAGGGATTTTTCCTTCGCTCTTTCAATGACTTTTTCCCAATTTAGCTCTAGTGGCGCGTCAGTTTTCTTTGGTTTTGCGGTGGTTTTTTTTGCTGGCTCTGCGGGCTTAATTGGTGTTGGTTTTTCGGCGGGTTTTTGGGGTGCAGTTTGAGTTGTATTTTTCTTTGGCGCAACTGACTTTTCTGCCGGCTGAGAATTGCCATTCATGAATATCGTCAATAATTTCAAGTCTGGGTGCGGGTGTCGATCAACCTCGATCAGTTGCTGAACCAACCCAATAAGATTCGGATTTTTTCGTAACCTATTGCGAGCAATCGACAATAATTGATGTGACACGATAATTGAATTCGCGCCACTATTTTCTAATTCCTGAAAGATGTTTAAGACTTTCTCGTTGTCGTCGGATGGATATGAATCCAACAAATTGCCGAGCATCGTCGCGTCGCTAAGCCCCAAATATTCGGTAACCATATTCGCCGTCAGTGGCTGGTCTGATGTTGCTAAAATCGACAATTGGTCAAGCGCACTAATGCCGTCACGGAATCCGCCACGGGAACGTTCAGCGATTAACCTGGCAGCATCCTCTTCAATTGCAAATCCTTCTTTTTTCGCTATATTCATTAACTGGCGCGTCATAATTTCCGTCGGAATTGGGCGGAAGAAAAATTGCTGGACACGGCTAAGAATGGTGGCTGGAAGTTTGTCGGCGTCGGTTGTGGCTAAGATAAATACCACATGCTCTGGTGGTTCTTCCAGGGTTTTTAATAGCGCGTTAAATGCCGATTTTGACAGCATGTGAACTTCGTCGATGATATAAACTTTTTTCGGCGCAGAAACAGGCGCGACTTGAGCCTTTTCCCTTAAAGTTCGAATGTCGTCAACGCCGTTATTGCTGGCTGCGTCAATTTCAATAATATCCAAGTTTGAAGAATCGTCATCATATGGCAAATGGTTAATCTCGTGCGCCAAAATTCGCGCCACCGATGTTTTTCCTACGCCACGCGGTCCAGTCAACAAGTACGCATGAGCAATTTTTCCCTGCTCTAACGCTCGACGTAAAATACTAGTCACGTGATCTTGACCTAAAACTTCATCCAAACTACGACTGCGATATTTACGATATAGCGCCTGACTCATTACTTATGTATTATAGCGCAAAGTGCGGGATTAGTAAGCCTCTTAGTAGTCAGGAACGGGAACTTCTTCGCCGCTTTCTAAAATCATGGTCTTTCTCGGCCACAGTTCTATCGGCTCATCAATGTACGGCAAGTCGGTCGCTTTTGCGATAGCTAGCATAGCCATGTCTATCGGTGCATGTAAAGCTCGGCGGTGAGACTTATGATCTGTCGAAGCGGTATAATCCCTATACGCTGCTGTATAGTCAATGGGGCCACACAGGGTAACATGGATCTGTTCGTTTTGAGGTGCATATGCGTCTAGATCGGTAGGCCATGGTTCGTAATGAATTCCTACTGGTAATAAGTTGGGTTTCACTCCCCCTATGCTTGCTCCAAATAAAATCCGCGATGCGCCCGTTCGGCCTTTGGTAACTTGAGCACTGCCTGTGTATGCGCCTTCTGGAAAGATGAGTAGTGAGCGTCCGTCAAGCAATGCTTGTTTGGCCATTTTGAGTCCGACTTCTAAATATTCTTTGCCACCGTGCACCTCGAGCGGTATGGTGTGTAGTGCATTTTCTATCACTAGTCGCCGCACTGCCGTGTACACAGAACTATTTTTATACGCCAATCGCGAGCTGATAACAACATCGCAGTCTTCAGGCAGGCTTGCTGGTATAGCAAAGATGTCACGCATGCAGGCATGATTTGCTACGAATACATTTGGTCCTTCTGGTATGTCGTCAAAGCCGTGAGTGGTAATGGTCATTTCCCGGCCCATGGTCTGTAAGAGTGGTCTCTTTCCCCTGTTCATGCCTGCCTCGCTTTCAAGGTATTTTTAACAATGCGTGCCACTAAGCGGTGACCTTTTGTTGAAAAATGAATACCATCAGATAGCGGTATGAACGGTAGCTCAATGTACTCACCAAGCGTCTCCTTATTCTGTAAGATCTCTTATCGTATAGCTTCTGATTGTTTCGTAAACTCTGGACCAGAATCTTCACCAGTTGAAAATGCTGGTGGCAATAGGTATATGACGTCGGCGCTGTCAACCAGCTTTTGATAATTCGTCAAATCTTGGATGACAGCTCGCGCCGTCCTACCGTATTGCTGCTGTAAATCATTGGTGCCAAGGGCGATGATGATGGTATCTACATTGCCAGCTTGCTGGAGGGCTTTCGTAAAAGCTTGCTTGCCATTCTTGTGCGGCTTTGCCTTACAGAAATCTCCTACCACGCGGCCCGATACGCCGTCGGCGATGATATGTGCTTTGCCTCGCAGTTCCCGCTTCAGGCGGTTGACCCACCGGTCGCTGTATCGTACTCGCGATCCAACTAAATTGTCTCCCCAGACATTAGAATCGCCGTAAATAAAAATTCGCTTAATGCTGCTAGTTGTTTGATTTTGTTTCCTGATCATACTAAACTCCGTGTTTCTGCAAATAGTGTAATACAATATGCCGGGTTGGTCAAAACAACGCCAGCTGCGTGCTGGGTATTTCTATGTCAATGACGCCGTCAATTTTTTGCGCCCGATAGCCAATAAGCTTTTTAATGTTGTATGCCAGCAGCTGACCGTCGTAATCAGTGATGACAATTGAGCCGATGACACTGCGTACATGTCCGACCAATTGACCGTAATCCTTCATTAAAACGACACGTGACAAATCAACGCCAGCGGTTTGAAAATAATCTTCGCAAGGAATTAGCTCAGATTTCGGAAACGACACGCCAATTTTCTGCTCAATTTCAAGTAATTTTTGCCGCAATTCCCTTTCGCCGTCAGCACGGTTAAACGCTTGTTTTATCAATTCCAGCTTTTTGTAAACTGGCAGGGTTTCAACTATTCCGTCCAGCTTGGAAATTTTCGCCTCGTATTGCCTGGCGATCAATGCCGAAGAAAACGTTTCTAATTTTATGGCTAATCGCGCTCCCTGTTCCAACAATCTCCGAATTCCGCGCTCTTCTTGCGAGATTCCAACTTTTATGACGTTTGTTGCGAAGTACGCCAAGTAAACAAAGTGCGGGTTTTGATTGATTTTTCTTGTTGGGCGGAAACCGAACTGGCGTTGTAAAATGCTGGATTAAAGCCTGTTTTATCGCGGCATTTTAAGCAATTTTCATACTTTTCATCGACTGTGGCTTGATCTGGGCAAATCTGACTACAGCGATTTTCAAAATCCACCCAACCCGCGCAATATTTAACAGAAAAATCAAACTTAAGAGATAAATCCTGTCCGAACAATTCATAACGCTCAATTTTATCACCAACTTGACATTCAATAAAAGGCTTATTGTCAGCGTTAAAACTGGCGTAACTGAGCAAAAATTCGCTCGGTAGCATAATATTTTACAGTGCAGCTTCGACTGCAGCCCAAGTTGCGTCAGGATTGTCTTCAGGAATGATGATTGTAACTTGGTCGCCGACGTTAATTCGGAAGTAAGTTACGCTAGCAAGCAAAATACGATATTCGCGGCCGGAAGCCTCGACGTAGTAAATTCCGTCGTGCTGGACAAGTGTTCCGATAACTTGCTTTCGTGGTACAGGACCGATTTGCTTATAAAT